>Ga0065704_10000238_pt1 | contig 87424 bp, 76 predicted proteins | sample SwiRhicommuniRL2_FD_59091 | JGI IMG/M metagenome (GOLD analysis project Ga0065704, IMG submission 59091) | Switchgrass rhizosphere bacterial communities from Rose Lake, Michigan, USA - RL2 v2 (version 2) | ecosystem: Host-associated > Plants > Roots > Rhizosphere > Soil | place: East Lansing, MI | reverse complement strand
ATGACCTGTTTTTTGACGATGTAACCATGGATGATGCGATGGCGCAACTGGCCCGGCGTTTCAACATAAAAATAAGGTTTGCCAACGATTATAGTAAGGGTTGTCGTTTTACGGCTACCTTCTTAAAGGGAGAAAGTCTGGATGAAATATTGCAGGTTATTGCTTCATTCAATCATATAGAATATCAAAAAAAGGCAGGGGAAATCATTATCTCCGGTAATGGATGCAAATAATAATTAATCAATTTAATATACCTAAACCATTAACTAAACATTTATGAGAGAAATTTACTACCTGCGCATTTGACGAAAAACTCCCTGTCGCTAAACAGGGAGCTGTTGATTGTTTTTGCTCTAGCGCTAACTGGAGCAAATTGTTATAAACAATTTTTCGAGGATCATTTAAACATTTAAAATTATGAAATTTTCTGCAAAACCAGCAGAGGGTGCTGAAAGCTATTTATGCTTTTCTGCCTCCAATAAGTCGCGATATATAATTCGTCAGATTATGCGTTTAAGCCTAATTATAACTATTTTAATAACCACAACCTTCCAAATCCTGTTTGCTTCCAATATAAAAGCGCAGGGCTCGGCTCAGGTGCAGGTGACCATGGAACTTAAGAATGAGTCGGTTTTATCGGCCATAAAGAAGATTGAGCAACAAACCAATTTTAGGTTCATCTTTAGGAACAGCGATATCAAAGACGCAAAGAACTTAAGCGTTCCTTTAGATACACGGTCTGTTAAAGCTACTTTAAACCTGATTTTAAGGGGAAATGGGTTGACCTTTAGCGAAGTAAACAATAAAATTCTGATTGCCAGAGCAGAAAGTCATGGGATTGCGGGCGAACAGGCCGATGCTAAGGTTACCGGAATTGTACTGGATGATGAAGGTAATCCCTTGTCTGGGGTGACCATTATGGTTAAAGGTGACAATAGTTCCAGTTCTGCAACTGATTTAAATGGCCATTTTAACATTACGATCCCGTCCGACGGAAACCAGACACTGGTATTTAGCTACATAGGTTTCAAAACACAGGAAGTGCCTGTAGGAACCTCAACCTCGCTAAAGGTAACGATGGTTGCTGCTCCGGGAAGTTTGCAGGAGGTAGTTGTTCTGGGGTATTCTGCACAGAAGAAAAGCAGTATTACTGGTTCGGTGGCAACCGTTAGCGGAGCGGAGTTGAGGCAAAGTCCCGCGGCCAACATTAGCAATTCCCTGGTTGGACGCCTGCCGGGATTAATTGCTTTTCAGGGATCGGGACAACCTGGAAGAGATGATTCCAGGTTACTGATCAGGGGAATAAGTTCGCCAACCAACTCATCGCCTTTAATTGTTATTGATGGCGTACCTCAGGAGGCTGTTAATGCAGCAGGAGGTCAGATTAATGCAACGTTGCCGCATATAGATCCTTCCGATATCGAGAGTATTTCTATTTTAAAGGATGCGGGTACAGCCGCCGTGTACGGTGCCAGGGCGGCAAACGGGGTTATTCTAATTACGACAAGACGTGGTGAGAAAGGTAAAACATCATTGAATTATACCTTCAACGGCAGCTGGCAAAAACCAACAAAGTTAGCAGATTTGGTTGACGGCTATCAGTATGCAACACTGTTAAATGAAATGTACACCAATGAAAATAACTTTAATCCCGCTCAAAACAGGGGATATACACCTGAACAACTGGAAGTGATCCGAACAGGCTCAGATCCTGACAGGTATGCAAATACGGATTGGTATAGTGCAATAATGGGAGCCAGTAGCTTTCAGCAGCGCCACAATCTTTCCGTAAATGGAGGGGGAGACAAATCCAGGTATTTTGTTTCTGGCGGTTATCTGGACCAAAGGGGGCTCTTTGAAACTTCAGGCTATAAGCAGTATTCATTGAGGTCTAACTTAGATGCCGATATCTCAAAAAGCCTTAAGGTAAGTTTGAACATCAACGCCCGTCTTGAAAAAACAAAGGATCAAACAGCGGGATCTGCCATTACCAGTTTTTACCGTATGATTTCTCCTTTAATCCCCAGCAAGTTTAGTAATGGGGCTTATAACTACATCAGTATTCCGAGTGGTTTCTCTTCTTTGGTTAACGGAAGTCCATATTTAATGTCAAAAGGAGAGGCAGGTTATAGGAACACAGAGCTTAATGTATTGGAAGGTGTAGGTTCGTTAACCTATAATTTTCCGTTTATAGAGGGGCTTAGTGCTAAAGGCACACTTTCCTATAACAGGTATCAAACCTATTTCAAAAATTTCGCGAAGCCATATTTAACTTCAATTAGAAATGACGATGGTACTTATGTGACCAGAATAAATGGATCCATTACAAAAGCTTCTTTGACAGAACGGATGGAGCAAAGACAGACTGTATTGGCTGAAGCTTCTTTAAACTATAAGAGAACATTTGGTAGACATGGTTTAGATCTGCTGGCTTTGTATACACAAACAGAAAATCAGGGAAACTGGCTTCAGGCTTCCAGGGGGAATTATCCTTCAGCTCAGGTTGATCAGATATTTGCAGGAGATCCTGCAAATGATGACAATGACGGTTCTGCCTTTAGAAATGCCAGACAAAGTGTGGTTGGCCGTGCGGCATACAACTTTGCCGAGAAATATTTCCTCGAATTTAGTTTCCGTTATGATGGCTCTGATGTGTTTCCAAAAGATAAAAGATTTGGTTTCTTTCCTTCAATATCCGCAGGTTGGGTGCTAAGTGAAGAATCCTTTCTGAAGGATATCTCTGCAATTAATTTCCTGAAAATCAGAGGATCTTATGGTCAGTTGGGGAACGACAGGATTGGGCAGTTTTTATATTTGAACACTTATACACTGGGAACTGGTCTTGACGGGTACTATATCTTTGGCAATACAAATCTTCAGGCCCTGGTTCCGGGTGTTATTCCTAATGTGTCTTTTACCTGGGAAAAAGCAAATATTACGAATGTTGGATTCGAAACCAGGTTGTTTAATAACCAGCTGGGGTTAACTGCTGATTATTTTTATAAGAGAACAAAAAATATTCTTGGAGATAGGAGTTTCAGTATCCCGGCAACCATTGGCGGTACCTTGCCAAGGGAGAATTTATCTACCATTGACAACAGTGGATTTGAATTCCAGCTGGAACACCAAAATACATTGGGCGCAATAACTTATTTTATTAAACCTAATGTTACTTTTAACCGCAATAAAGTAATTTATATGCCAGAGGCAAGTGGTTTATTGCCTTATCAGAGTTCAATTGGGCAATCCATTTATGTTGCCTCAGGTAACTTAACTTCCAATCTGGGCTATGTTGCCGAAGGTTTATACCAGTCTGCAGCAGAAATAGCCAGCGGACCAACACCTCTATATGCCAACGTTGCACCCGGTGACATCAGGTATAAAGACATCAATAACGATGGTAAGATTACAAGTGCCGACAGGACAGTAATTGGAAAGGGGGATTATCCAAGGATGGTTTATGGTATTTCCCTGGGTGGGAGCTATAAAGGTTTTGATTTGAGCATACTTTTCCAGGGTGCAGCTAAAGTGCAGAAGTATATGACGGGTCAAGGAGAATGGGCATTTGCAGGAAATAGTGTGCCATCAGAAAAGCATCTGGATCGTTGGACACCTGACAATACCGACGCCTCCTATCCACGCTTGTTTTCAAACAACTCCAACAACAAAGAAATATCCAGTTACTGGCTAAGAGATGGTTCTTACCTGCGTCTTAAAAACCTGGAATTGGGTTATAACGTTCCGGCAAGCGCATTGCGTGGATTAAAGATTTCAAACGCGCGCTTTTACGTTAGCGGGACCAATCTTTTTACCATTACCAGCCTCAAAGATGTAGATCCTGAATCCTTTGTGTCTTCATTCGGTGCAGAAAGCTATCTGATTCAGAAGTTATTCAACCTTGGTTTAAGTGTTAAATTTTAATCTTCTTTAAAATGAAAAGATATTCTATAATTATATGCCTTTCCTTAATCATCTTTGCTTTTGGGTGTAAAAAGGATTTTTTAAACAGCCAGCCACTTGACAGGTACAGCGACGAAGATGTATTTAAGGACTCTACCCTGACGGGTCTGTTTTTGAATAACCTCTATGCGGGTATTCCTACAGAATTTGCCGGTACAATGCGTGATGCTTTTACTGACCAGCTGTATTCGAGCAGTAACCTAAGTATCTATCAGAATACATTTATTGCCTCAAGTGTGCCGTTCGGCATTCAGAATGCCTATAACAGTGCCTATATTACCATCAGACGCTGCAATATTTTAATCGGTAATATAGATCGCTTGCCGGCAAGTGTTGCTTATAAAAGCAGAACAAGGGATGAAGCCAGGTTTTTGAGGGCTTTGAACTATGCATACCTGATCAATTATTTTGGTGCTGTGCCGCTGATTACAAAGGCGCAAGACCTCAACGAGAACCTGAATGTGCCGCGTACTTCTTATCAGGATGTTGTCAAATTCATTGTGAGTGAAACAGATGATATTAATAAAGGGCAGTTTCTTGCTTATAAGTATACCGGTGCAAATGTGGGGAGGGTCACTATAGGAGCAGCTCTGGCGCTAAAAAGCCGCGTATTGCTTTATGCCGCAAGTTACGATAACAACTGGCAGGCTGCGTATGATGCCAGTAAAGAAGTAGTTGATATTGCTGGAAAGGCGGGGTACGGATTGTTCGCCAATTATGAAACACTTTTTCATGAGGCCAATGACAATAATTTGGAAGTGATTTTTGATCATCAGTATAAAGCAGATTTCCAGGCTTATCATGTTCATCATTATAACTTGCCATGGGGGCTTGTTCCTCCGGGGCCAAGCGGATTAAATCAGCCTACTCAAAATATAGTGAATGAGTATGAGATGAAAAATGGTAAGTTAATCAGTGAAGCGGGATCGGGCTTTGATCCGGATAAGCCATACGATAACCGGGACCCAAGATTTTATGCCAGTATACTTTACGATGGATCTACCTGGCTGGGCAAGAAACTGGATCTGAAACTGGGATCCGAATACAATCCGACTTTTGCCACATTGGCGACAGGATATGCCCTTCGAAAAATGGAGGAGCCTACATTTGATCCTCTGAATACCTCCAAAAGCTATGGCGGAGGGCAGAATTACATCCTGTTTCGATATGCAGAGATTCTATTGAATTTTGCAGAGGCAGCGTTTAAGCTGGGTAAAACGGAGGAAGCAAGGGGCTATATCAATCAGGTGCGCCGAAGACCCAGCGTAAATATGCCGGAAATTCCTGCTGGCGGGTTGACTATGGAAAAAATTATGCATGAAAGGAATATTGAACTTGCATTTGAAGGCACGCGTCTTTGGGACATCCGCCGCTGGAAAATGGGACCTCAATATCTGGGTTCAGTATTAAAAGGGATTAGTATTATCCAAACCGGATCAGAACCTCGTCATTATACCGAAACAACGGTTGTACAACGGAATTTTACAGATCGGCTATATCTGTTTCCGATTTACCAGGCCGAAGTGGAGAAAAATCCTGCCTTACCACCCAATAATACCGGGTGGTAAACTAAAAATTCATTTTATTATAAACGATTTTAAAAAAAGTAACCATGAAATATATCACATTAAAAGTATTGTTTTCTACTATCTTATGTCTGACCATCAGTTTCTCCTTTGCTCAGAAGAAACCAGGGTATCTTATTAAGGGGACTTTGACAGACTATCCTTCCGGTAAAGTCTATTTGCAGCATTCCAATAACGATGTTTCCACGATAGATTCATCAACCGTTATAGATCATAAATTCGAGTTTAAAGGCAAGGTTGCTGAACCGCTTTTCTGCAAAATTTACATTAAAGATGAAGGAAAAGGAGCGCAGTTTTTACTTGAGAATGCAGAAATTACCTTCAGTGGAAAGAAAGACTCATTGTACTTGGCGAAGATAAACGGAGGTCCCGAAAACACTACTTATATGAGCTTTTACAAAGTAGACTGGAAACCGGTTACAGCTAAGGCAGGGGAGATTTACAAGAGATTAGATAAAGCCAATCAGGGTGGAAAGGTTCAGCTGGATTCTGCCACCAGAACAGCTTTTGATAATGAATTTAAAGCGCTTAACGCGATGAACGACAGCATCATTAACGCTTATGTAAAACGCAACTCAGGTTCTGTTGGAGCTGCGATTGTTATTCTGGAGAGGTACATTAACTATCCTTATTTTGATAATGCAAGGGCACTGATGCCATTACTTAGCGAAAAAGTGAAACGATCTTCATTTGTAAAGCAAATCAATAACGCGCTGATTCTTAATGCTAAAACAGCAGTAGGTCAGCCTGCACCTTTGTTTTCAATGGCTGATAGTGATGGGAAAATGATAAGTCTAACTGATTTCAAGGGGAAATATGTGTTAATCGATTTCTGGGCAAGCTGGTGCGGCCCATGTCGTAAAGAGAATCCTAATGTGGTAAGCGCTTATCGCAAGTACCATGATAAAGGGTTCGAAATTCTTGGCGTTTCCCTGGATACTAAAAAGGATGCCTGGCTGAGTGCTATTAAAGCTGATGATTTAACCTGGAATCATGTTTCAGATTTAAAAGGCTGGGCAAATGCAGCAGCTGCAGTTTATGGAGTAAAATCTGTTCCAGCTAGTTTTCTGATTGGTCCTGATGGAAAAGTAGTGGCCAAGGATCTGAGAGGTGAGGAATTGCATAAAAAGCTGGAATCGATTTTAGCCGGTAAGTAGTTCTTGGTTAGGTATATAGGTGTCATTTTCTTATGGCTAGACTTGTTTTTATGTGTTTTGTTGAATCCTTTCATCGCTTAGTTCTGTAAACACCTCTAATAATAGGGAGAATCACTTCTAAATGCTCTAGAGGATTGCCGGTCTTCCGGCTGAAAAACTGATTGGTAAGAAATTTAAAAGCTTGCATCATTCGCGGCCCACTTAAAAAGACACTGAAAGTGTCACCAGGAGCGCAGATACGAATTAAGTTCAAATCCGCCCGTCTCTGCTAAAAACATCATCAAAGCTTTATAAATCCTGCAAATCCTTGATTTGCAGGATTTTTCTTTTAGTCCGACTATTAAATTTTTCACCTCCCGGATTGTACAACATGAACGCAAATCATCACAATATAGAAACCTTCATAGAATTATCTTTATTAACCCGTACGGATATTCTGACGTTCCAAGGCCTTTTTCCACCGCCATCTACTCTTGGCAACCACGATGTAGCTTCCCGACTCATAAATTCCAAAACTTTGTTTGAATAAACAGAAGGTTTGCCCTCAATTAGTTTTAATTTTCCAATTGTGCCGTTTTTCTCAACTAAGCCCGTAATGATGATCATAGAATCTGTTATCGCAATGGGCTTCCAGTTCTTAAAATCCTGTTCGAGTTTTTTTGTCAATTTTAGAATATCACCCTTAAAAGTAGGACGATAATCAGCAGGACCAAGAAGAGGCTCGGTATTTCCTTCGAATGTGTAAAAATTAAAATGATGCACGAGAGAATCGCGCTGCATTGTTGTTGTCAAGTTGTAAATAACATTGACATCAGTTATTTTTCCGATTCCTTGAAAATTTGTCAGCTTAGCTGTTGTAGGATTTGGGAACGGAAATTTTCCATATTTTTTACGAAACAAATAGAGATCACCATCAAAGGTAAGCGTGTAACGCTCTCCAAAAGTAGGCTGTGGTTTACCCCGGAAAAATATTTCTATTGTTGCTATATCTCTTTTGTCATAGAAAATGACAATATGATCAATGTTCTTATACCGGTCAAAGAATTGTTTAGCTGACGGATTGTAAACATTCACATCAAAGCCCGCTCTTGATGTAGTTTGTGCCTGCAGGTGAAAGCCGAAGGCGTATATAAGAATAAATAAAAAAAACATCTTTTTCATAGCCATTATTTTAAGCTCATGGTTGAAGCAAAGAGCGTTTGCTGTCATTTTCATACAGGAAACGTCTGCTGCTAACTAATATTCGTTTCGCTTGTAATATACAGTGGATGAGACATAATCCTGACCTGAAGGTTCCACCACTAAAAATATAAGAAAAAAAATGTGATTTACACTTTTTCATGGCAGGTTTATTCGTGTTTTCTATTTACTTCTGGTTCTCATGAGGGCTCCGCCGTTTTACATCGTTTAACGGCGGCAATGGGTAAGGTTATTTTCTGGTGCCAGGCTTTTTCTTGAACTGGGAAAACAGGTTCTCAAATGCAAGGACTACCCATAGGGCGTGTGCATTGTCTATATCTTTGCCTGAGATCCTCTGCTGAATAATATTCAGGTAACTGGCACTTAGCTTTACGTTCTTGAACACTTCATACCCGGCACCTACGCTGATCCTGTTCTGATCAAATATATTGGGGTTGTTCTTAACCGCTTTTCCAAACTGGATAAAAACCTCTTCGGACACAAAGACCGACAATGGTTTGTCTTTTGAAAGGACGCTGAGCAATGGCTTCTCCAGTCTGATTTGATACCTGGCACGCCAGTTGGGCTGATAGTCCCCGTTATAAGCCAGGTCACGCATCCGGTATTCTAAGCTGTACCTGTTTGAATAATTGAAAAACCTAAGCTTTTGTTCATTCTCCAAACGCGCAGAAACCCGGTATTCCTTAACACCCTCTGGTTTGACATCTTCAGGACCATCATAAAATACATGAGAGTCGAAATAGGCAATTGGTGACAATGAAACCTTCGTATTGGGTGTGAGTTTATAGTTCAGCCAGGGCCATACGCTTATGAAATGCGGAGCTTCAAAAATATTGCCTGTACCTACCGACTGGGTTCTTTTCTGCAGGTAAATTTCCCACTTAAGTTTGCTGTTGATCGTGTCTGCTAAAATGAGGCGTCCCCAGAACACCCCATGGCTATGTTGTTTTTGTGCGTAAATGCTGGTAGATATGGTGGTTATGCATATCAGCAGTAAGAGTCTTTTCAAAGTCTATCAATTTAGTCGACAAAAGAGCTGAATTATTCGCACTTCTCCAAAAGAGCATGATCAAATAATTGTTATTCAATTATTACTCCGAGCAATTGGTCTACAATGGGAAAAAGCGCAACTGCAAAGACTGGGAAGTCACAGCACTTTGAAGCACATTGAAGCGTGATTACCTCACGCTTCGATATAAAAAAGAATTAGGCCATGAGCCTCTTCTGGTGAAGATCGAGTAAAAATAGGAAAATTCATGAAGCAGGAACCCTATGCTTCGCGGTTTAACGCCGCCAGAGCGTATGTGTTACGAACAGGAAAGGAATGCCAGAAAATCAATATAATAGTTTCAGTGCAAATTCCATTTGAATATCTTTACCGCTGATTATTTGATTCATACCTGGAATGATCTCGTGATCTGGTAAGATTCCCCTGTCAGCGTACTTAGTCTTCTTTACGTTGTTGATGTACTTAAACCGGGGAATGGTAATTTGGATTTTGCTATTGGGTAGTTCCAGCCTGGTTGTACCGCCAGAGGTATTACCGTAGTAAGCCCCTCCAGTTTCTTCCCCAACAAATATACCCCTGCGATTGCTTCTGGCAATGGCACAAAAATCTGCTGTGGTGGAGAAACAAAGACCGTCAGTCAGGAACACTATTTTTCCTTTATATCCATTTGTTTTGGGTTGCTGCAAATTCACCAGTTTATTGTCCCTGACAGGTTCGAGGTTGTTTGCCGGGTATACAGCTGAAAAATAGCCAAAAGGCATTTTGGCAATGTAGGCGTAGAGCAGTGCTCCATATTCATCAAGGCCACCACCGTTGCCGCGTAGGTCAATGATGAGCTTTTCCGTTTTCCTCGTGCTGAACTCGTTAAAGACTTGCTCTAGAAATTTCGGAAAATCCAGCCCGGCTCTTGCTAGTCTGCCCGGATCAAATGATTTGACAGTGAGTACCGCTGATTCTGCTGATGGGTAGCTGATCTGCAGATCTTTTGCGCTACTACCCGGATTGTTTGTATCACAGTCAAAATCACTTGAAAATGAAGCCTTGATATTTGCGAACTCTGCTTTACCTGCGGAGGTTTTGTAGGTAATCCGGAATTGTTCAAAGGTCCCAAAAACCAAGCGATACAAAAAGCCAAAAGATCCGTTATTCAGCGTCTGTCGTTTTTTGGATTGGATTTGTCCGTCTCCGGGAAGATAGGAAAATAACACTTTCTTGATTTTATCGATTTTTATGCCATTTATGGAAAGGATTTCGGTTTCAGGCGGAAATCCATCCAGTTTGCCGCAACGCACTTTAGCCGTTCGCTGATCAAAATAAAGCAGCAGCGGAAATAGCTTTTCTCGATTCATGTAGGTACTCAAGATCACCGAGGAAAGGTTTGTGCCCGTATGCCCATCTTGTACCTCACTAATCACGTGCATAATCAGCTTTCCAAAATCAAGCTTTTCTGAAGGACCTTTGATGGACAGAAAAGCATCATCAAAAATCTTGTTGATTTCGACTTGGCTTTTATAGCGATAAAGCCCCGCATGCTCCTTTTCCATATAATCACGAAAAATCATGAAGTCCATCGCTTGTTGCTCCCTGCCGATCAATGGACTTAGGCGATTACTACCCGCCGTGTCCCCTTCAGCAACGATCTGGGTATAGCAGGTATCTTTGTCATTCAGCAGCACTGCAAAATTATAGGTGTTTCCTGGCCGTACCAAGAAAGAAATAGAATCGATATCCGTCAGAAAAGTAACTGTTTTTTCTAAACTGGATTTTAGTACCTGGTACCGATCAGGTCTAACTTCAGGAGACAGGCTCCATATGCCCTTAAGCAGAACCGGACCATCTTTGATGGTAACCTGCCTCGAATTTGCTTTGATTACCGGAAGAACTTGTTGGGCAATTGCCGGCAGAAAGCAGAACAGGAACATAAAAATAAGGGCAACATTCATCCCTGCCCGTGCAGGGACTGTGTTTAATTCTTTCATTTTCATAAGGTTTTTGGTGTTAGCGTCTGACTTTTTTAGTATAAATAAAATAACATAAGAAGCCCGCGGCAAGACAGAACGAGAGGATCGCAAGGGAATGTAAACCAAGTGGGGTAGTGTAGTGAACAGCTGCCAGGCCAACGCCAAGCCAGGCCAGGATCAGGCACCACTTCAGATTGCTATCTCCCTCATCTGCCGTACCGGAGTTTAGTACTGATGCGGCCAGGCTTTCCGGTATACCGCTTTCAATGATTTTCTTTTTCAGGTGTTGGGCGAAAATCTTTTTAACTAAAGAAAGGACAAAGACCATCGACATTGCCACCACGAGAATGGTAGCAAATATATTGAACATGTCTTCGTTAATATCGCCTATGGCGGGTGCCTGCAGGCCACTGATGATCGTAGTTAGTTTCATATGATTTTTTTTGATAGATTAGAGAATGTGGGCGGAATAATGTTGCATCACTGACCCGTTAATCGCTTTTATTTTTTTGTGGTAACTGTTAACCAGCTCTCCCAGTAACCCTAAAAGCAGCACTCCTGCAGCCGAAACAATCAACCAGGTTACCTGTGGTCGAATTTGGCCGGGCCTGTCAGAATGTAAAGGAACGGCATAGTCAACCAGTCCAAAGGCAAGTAGCACAAAGACCAGAACAGCCGAAGCTGAAATAAATACATAAAGACGGCGGCTGTTGAGTTTTCTTTGCGGGATCATTTCAGGAGGCGCAACTTCGAAATTAAATGCAGGTGCAGCTGCGCGCGTTAACTCCTCAAAAATTAACCGGTAGGTTTCCACTTTGTTTTTGCAGGTCAAACAGTCTTCTAGGTGCCCGCTTCGCGTGCCCGGTGCGGTTTTATTCAATGCGATATTCTGTATTTCTTTTTCAGAAAGATGTGCTTTGTTCATAGATCTTCTTTTTTATAATTTATCAAAACATGTTCCCTGAGCTGCTTTCTTGCCCTGAAGAGATAGCTTTTGAGGGTTCCTTCCGGAAGGCCTGTAATTTCGGTAATCTCCTGGTAGCTCAGTTCCTGATAATGGTATAGGGCAATCAGCGTTGCATAAACCGGGGATAGCTGATCAATGCCCATTTGAAGGGCAGTTGCAAGGTCTTTCCTGAATATTTGTGCTATCGTGTCATTACTGGAATGGTCCAGAAGCCGGTTTGACATTGTTTCCAATAAACTGGTATGAGTATCATCTTCCTGTGATGTTTCCAGAAGCAATAGTCTTTTCTTTTTCAGGTAGTTGTAGCAGGCATGATAGGCAATGCTCCCGATCCATGTGCTTAGTTTCGATTGAAATCTGAAATTCTTCAGGTTCCGGTATGCATTAAGGTAAATATCCTGTACCAAATCTTTTCTATCCTCAGTAATCGGGATCATCTTGAACACAATCTGAGCCACCAGACCTTCCGTCCTTTTTACGAACAAGGAAAAGGCATTCTTTTCTCCGTCAAGCAGTAGTCCAACAAGTTCCTGATCTTCCAATGATTTTGCTTTTTGGGTATTAGATAATCAAATAAGAAAAAGGTTGCAGATTTATCAATATAACAATAAAGTCGCAGACTTTCTGTTGCTAATTACTGAAACTCACTTTCACCACTTGTTAACCCCAATTGCATCGTTAGAATTGAAATTTACACACGAGGCGTTCAACAGCAAACCCAAGCTTGCTTTACTTAAGAAAGTTTGAACACCCCAAGAGATTTTAAACGTTTAGCTACCAAAAGTAGGAGCAGGATGCATACGACTATGAATGAGAAATTAACAATATAATTAAAGGTTCTGTATTTAGGTTCACTTAATTGTATGCTGTTGTAAAACTAAAAATGGGACACAACTATTTTTGTGTGCTAAAATGAAAAATTACAGATCACAATTTTTGGTAATTCCTTTAAACCGTGTTTCCTTCGGCATCTTTCCAAACTGTTCCGTTCCACCATATTGGTCTTAGCAGTGTGGTGTCGTAGTATTGAAAACCAGTTGGCCTTGATGTAGGCCTTAATGCCGTGGATCCTGTTTTAATGACATCTAGTTGTATCCACCCTGTTTTACCATTTGCGGATTGTTTAATATAACTGTAACCATTTACAGCATTTGACTGAAAAGTAGATCCTGGTCCTCCGTCATAAAGTGTTTCCGGGTTTGGATCAGAACTTCTCAGGTTGACTTTAATGTTCTGGCTGGCATAATTATTTACTGATCCCAAATTAAGGCCAGAGGAATAAGTTTCGTCTATCAAGCTTATTGAAATGCGGCTGGCATCTGTTGCTGTTGAAAGAATTGGGGTGTTGCCTTCTGATAAGAATTTGTTTCCGGTTAAATTAAGACTGACCAGTCCGGCTGGTAACGGAGTTGGGGCACCGTTTACTGCTGCCAAGTACAGCATATTCTCTGAAAAAACGCAGTTTGATATTTTGTTTATCCTTGCAGGATGATTGTTGTTTGCCCTGAGGACGCCCGGATATTTCGGGTTTGTTGCGCCGGTTCTGATTAAATCAAATGTACAGTTGTCAATCGTGATGTCGCCTGTAGCTGCAGAGGTTACAGAAATCATGGCTGATCCTGCTGTATTATAAGTTTTTCCTCTAAACCTGCACTTGAGGATGTTGAGTTTTGAAAGTGTTCTGATAAAGAACAGTAAGCCATCGGTTGTGTTTGACACTTCAGTATTATCGGTATACCCAAATTTACAATTGTCAAATAATATGGTCGCATCCCATCTATAGGTCGATGTATCTACATCATTGGTGTCAAATTTGCAGTTATTAAAGATACAATCGATGAACGCTACATTGCATCCGATGTTTATTACTGCATCATTAAAAATACAATTTATGTATCGGAACAGTGATCTGGATGCAGTTAGTGGTACATGTGCATAAACTGAATACCTGTCTCTGATCTCTAATTTTGTTTCGGTGGTGAATGTATTTATGTTAAAAATGGAATTTCTGAATTCGGTTGAACCATTAGCTTCATGCAAAATCACATTTGCAGCTAATTTTATGGTGCAGTTATAGATAAGATTATTGAACCTATAGGTATTAGCCTTATCCCTAATTGCATCAGGTATTTCTGCTGTAAACAAACTTCTGATGTTGTTTATTGTAATATTATTTAAGGATATGTCATCAATATTTTCAAAACCCATTAAGTTCGTATCATCGTTAAGTATCCCATCTTTGCAATGAATGTTATCGACAAATATATTTTTGAATATTGGTACGCTAACACATCCACCGGCACTAGTTACACCTCTTCCAGAAGTAAAGCAGTTGACTATTCTCACATTCTCTATGGTTCTACCTGATAGATTCCACTCCGCTGTTAAATCTATTAATTTGCTGTCTATATGTGCATTAAGTACAATGTCAGAAAACACGAGGTTCGTTCCGAGAAAATCTACAAAACTGCCGGGAGAAGCGGTTTGAACTTTATGTCCTCTTATGGTTACCCAATTGCAATCAATAACTTTACCCCATGAATAGATTGTTACAGGAGAATCTGCCTGGTTGTGATAACAGTTTTCCCATGTGATGTAGTTGGTAGAAGCAAAGGAGAAAATCTCTCCGTTACCGCATCCCTTTGCTACCGTGTTTTCGATGACCACAACGGCAGTACAGTTGTTAAACCTGAGATATGATGCGCGCATGAAATGCGCGGGTCCCAGCGTTAGATTTTTTATAAATGGACCTGAAGAACCTCTGAATTCACATCCTGAAACCATTAAGTTTTTACAATTATCAAAATCCAGGGCAGGTACTCTTTGGTTTTCGGATTCTGGTAATATAGGGCCACTGGAGCCAGCGTTGCCATCTCTTTTAAGGTTTAAAAACTTAATGTTGGTGCAATTTTTAATCGTGATGCCTACTGGTGTTTTGACAATTTTGGTGGTTAAAGCAATGTCTTTTCCAAGATCAAATAACACTGCATTGTTAAAATCGATCTCAATATTCTGTTTGCTGTCTACGATAAGATTTTCATCAAAATTGTAGATGCCATAGTCAAATGTCAGGTTGTTGTCAAGGACATTCAACGCATTAAATGCCATTTGCAGGGTTGCCGTTTCATCAGTTATTCCATCACCCTTGGCACCAAACCATGAGGCGTTTAAAGCGCCATTGTAAATTCTTTTAAATGTCGCACCAGTAGAAGTGCACTTTACAATTGTTGCTGTGTTATCCGCTGATGTTGTATCTAAAGGATCATAGAACCATTGTCCTCCACCATAGTCGGTTGTCTGATAAACTGTAGTGGCTAATGGAGTTGGTGTTGCTCTAAGGCCGGATAGGGTAGTGCTGATTGCGTCTGCCATTTTGTTGAATTTGGTGATGAATGATAATAATTGAGGGTTCTTTTTTGGAGTTTAAACAGTTGTTCCATTTGCATCTTTCCAAACGGATCCATTCCACCAGATGGGTTTGCCTAAGGTAGTGTCAAAGTGGCTCCTGCCAACGTCAGAACTTGTAAGTGCCGGTCTGTTTGAAGTGGTACTTGAGGAAGGAGTTCTGGTGGCAACATATGCAAGGGTAATAGCATTGCAGCTGATCACAGTTACAATTGCAGAGTTATTTGGTGAGATGAGATTAGAATTACTCAGCAGTGTTGCACCAGAAAAAGTGACTGCTATATTACTTGCGCCTGTATTGGTTACTATGATATCTACTCTTTTGCAGATAGAATTTGTACTGGGGTTACTAATTGTATATAATGTATTAGCATTAACGGAATGAGTTCTTATACTGTTAAGGGAAAGATTTAGTGTGCCACTGCTTAACGGCGTCGAGGTATAGCTTAATGTCTTCGCGTTTAAGAGACTTTGTGTTCCAAAAAGATCCAGGTCACGGTAAGGTTTTAAATAAGAATCACTTTCTCCTGAACCAAATAGAAATAGGTTTGTAAGATATATCGAACCCTCAGGTCTGCTGAAGCTAAACCTTATTTTCGTGAAGTTATTGACTTCGGGTAGAGGAATGGGGTAATCAGAATTTGATCTCGACAGGGAAACCCAATCTGATACCGATTGGTTATTTGATCTTTCGTGAACCGTAGTCCATGTTGATCCGCTATACAGCTCAATTTTTGTTTTTATCGCCCTTTGACTCACTGAGTGAAAAGCGGCTCCGAGAAAATACCCTCTGAAAAAAGCGTTTGGACTTTCGATTGTAATGGTTGCGGGAGTTAGCGATGTATCTTCGGTGATGACAAAGTAGCTGTCGTTATCGTTGTTGAATAAATTGGCTAACAAACCTGTGGTAGATACAGACGAGGTTGATACCGTCATTTTTTTATCCGCCCATGCCAACATATTATCTTGAAAGCCGGTGAAAGAATGGAACTGATTTGAACTGGGAGGAAATACTCCATTTGGTTGTGAACCTACTGAGAATGTTCTTTTTGAATCGATAATAGCTCCGCCGTTGTCTTTGATGAAGTCAGCGGGCAAGGGTCGTCCCAAAAACTGGAACTTATTACTTTGCCCTTGATTCTCTATTGCGATTCTGTCTAATAATTCTTCCGATGAAGCCTCCCAGTCATGGGAACTAATGATAAAATCATTGTTACTGGAAACACCATCACCTGTGATTTTTATGAGTCTGTCACCTTCGTCAGCAGGACTGCGTTTTATGGAGCCTTGTAATCTGAGCTTATCAAATGTATTAGAACTAATAATCGAACCCTTGCCGAGTGTTTCTAATAAAATATTTTTCTTACAATAGGATAGCCAGCCTTCAATAGTCAAGGCAGTTATCCATCCTTCATTAACTGATCTTAAATGTAAACCGATATCGCAGCTGTTTACCTTAAACAGATACTTGGCAAAGGTTATCCCAAAACCTTCGTCCGTGCTTTCTATCAAAATTCCGGTGTTTCCAGCTCCATAGGTGCCTCGAATCATTATTCCATTGCTTCCGGAGAACTGGGTAGTTGTATTATAGTCGCCATCACTTGTAAATTTGACACCAATGCTATTTGGGGCGTCTTTTATTTCAACCAGAAAACCTTCGCCGTTTACAAAAACGTTTCCACGAAAAGTGAGTAAGGTGATGTTACTCGATTCGGTTCTGAAGGTAACATTTTTGTCGATTTTCAGTTTGGAGTGTTTTGGGAAAATTAGCCCTGATGAGGATAAATAGGTGCCTTTTGAAAAATGTAATTCTAAATTATTTAGAACAGAATAGTCTATAGCAGCTTGAATTGGAACATACTCGTCAGCGTTCGCACCCAGCACTCCAAACCACTTAACGTCTACGGCGCCTTGAAATATTCTTTTAAACACCGCGCCGCCAGGGGTGGTTACAATTGTTGCCGTATTATCCACTGATGTTGTATCTAAAGGATCATAGAACCATTGTCCTCCACCATAATCTGTAGTTTGATAAACAGTAGTGGCTAGTGGAGTTGTTGTTGCTCTAAGGCCGGATAGGGTAGTGCTGATTGCGTCTGCCATGTTCTAATCAATTTGGTTGTTACAATATAACTAAAATCGAAAATAAAACTACGACTAAGACAAGCATTTAACATAAGCTTAATCGTTTCCGCATACTGCCTGGTTTTTTTTCAGGTAGGGGCTAATTGCTTATATTATTGTACTCGATAAAAAGTAGTTGCCCCGGTTTTATTAAATGCAGTGATGCAGCTTATTGGGGTGTTGTTTGTAACCTCCGCGGTGGTTGAATACGTCCAGGATATCCCTGTTGAGAAATTAATAACCCTGCAAGAAGATATTATGCCATTTTGTAAACTAATTCCTGTTCCGGTGGAAGATCTCAATTTTTCAACTGATGTATTTCTTATTGTAGAGCCTTGCGCGCATAAGATACCATGGGTGGCAAAAAGAATTGAACAGCTGCTCATATTCAGTAATGTATTGTACCCAGTTCCGGTTAAATTGATTGCTGTAGACAATACACTTTGAAAAGTCGAACCGATGGCCTGAACTGAGGATATGTTTGATCCAATTTTGGAATAAAGTAATGAATTTCAATAAATAATTATGAGACAAGAATTCGAAAAATATTTTAAAGATTTCTATTGGAACGCTCAAAATGAAGAGCAGTTAGTGAATCTAAACCTTAATTTAGACTTTGACCTACCAGAAGACTACATTGAAATTATGAGTGAACATGATGGTGGCGAGGGAGAAAGCTATGGTAACGAGCATATATACGGTTTGCTTAACGGATTGCTCTGCTTTATCTGGATTAAGGTTGGTGAAATATACACGCTAAGATCTTTTACGCCAGCTGTCGAAACATCGTCAGACCCTGATTCCATAATTGAATGGTTTGGTAAAACCATATTCCATGTACATTGTTATAATATTTCAAACTTGATATTATGGAAAATCAAATTCTTGAACTTGAAAAAAAGTATTGGAAAGCGATGGAAACTCGTGATTTTAATACTGTAAAAACCCTTACACACTTTCCGTGTATCGTAGCTGGGAAGGATGGGGTAAGAAGTGTAGATGAACCTTCTTTTAAAAAAATGTTTGATTCAGGAGAAGGTAGGCAGCTTAAAGTGCTGAATATTTCTGACGCAGAAAGCGAAATCATAGGGGAAGACAATGCAATTATCGGCTATCTTATAGAATTAGAATATCGTGTGGATGGCCAGAAATCTTCAGGAAAATGTGCATGTACATCAACCTGGGTTAAGGAAAATAACAATTGGATCTGTGCCATGCATACGGAATCTGATTTAAGAAACTAGCACTTATTATAGCGTATATTCGGAGCCAGGGATCGTGTCAACGGTTTGAAGAAGGTGTTGCCATTGCAACAGGGCTGAAGCAGGCAAGGGAATTTTTTAAAAAGATCCCCAAGCAAAAGACGTACGACAACAAATAATTTTAAAAAGCAAAACCATGCCAGATAATAAAAGCAAAACCGGAGGACAGGATCGCGACAAGGTTGCCGCTGGTCAGGATTATGAGGTGTCTTATCTAGCAAAAGAATTAGGGGTGTCACAGCAGGTGGTTAAAGATGCGATTAAAGCGGTTGGGAATGACCGGGCTAAAGTCGAAGCATACATCAAAAAGAAACACTAACGCCGTTTAATCAGATGATATGCTGGACAAAGAAATCCCTGTGAGTTACCGAGAGGGTAGGTGCTTTAATTTCCAAACCGCGAAAAACGGACCCAGGTTTCCGAAGAAAAGCGAGTACTTAAAAAAGGAATAAACCAAATAAAATAAGAAAGTGGCTTATAGATTAATAATAAGCCTGGATTTATTAGATATTGAGTATTCTTTACAAAACTGGAAACAACAACCGCTGCGTAAAATGCTGTGAGTAACCTCAAAAATAACGAGAGTTGATAAGGGTCTGTAATACCGAAAAAAGATAAAAACTTAAAGCTAAGGTAGCAGATGAAAGGCTGAAGCATTGGCCTAATACCAGCCTGGTATTCCCATGGCAGATCCATTGGGCTAATATGTCCCAATTTCATCTCTGCAAACTCAATAATCTGATAATGTTCGTCAGGATGATAGTATCCTATAGTAAAAATTGCAGAAATTAATAATGCAAAATAGAACATGTGTTCGATACGTGTATATTTCGGTAAAAGTGACCCCCTCATTTCGGGGCAAAGTGGCCGGAAAACAGATTGCCGAGTAAGTCACTAAAGTTCCTTTCCCTTTGAACAAACATAACAAACACTGGTGGACAAACCATCCCTGGTAGCCAAAACTGATCTATTGTATCTACAATTACATTTTCTCAAGGAAATAAGCAATTCAATCTTGATTTAACATGGGGTCAGACCATCGACCTCAAATAAGACGATCTAAACGACATTAATTTACCAGACGAACGATTACTCAACTTGAGGCTAACAACGCTTTTACAGGTCTTTATTGCGGCTCATTTCGCAAAACTAAAATTGAAATATCCAGATAGAAAAACAGGCTTTGGACTACAAAACGGCCACTTTACTCCGAAATGAGGGGGTCAGTTTGCAGCGAAATGAGGTGTCAGTTTAAACGCGGAACGAGCGGCCATTTTCGATGAAATACCCAATATAGTCATAAACTGGGTATTTCATCAAAACTGGTTCTTCGCCAATTTTGGTGGTGAAGAAATACCACAGACAAGTAATTCCGTTTTGTAAACAGCTGTATTTTAAATTGAAACAAGAAATGGGTAAGGTGAATTTTCGGGATTTGAATATATTTGGCCTAAAGGCTAAGGTACCTCCCGAAATTAAAGGCAGAAGTTCGGGTGCAAAGTTTGGCACGGAATCGAGTGTCTGCTATCTGCGAGATATACAATTTAGATAAGTATTATGACAAAAGAACTGATAAAAAAATATGGGATTGATTTTAGAAACACAATCTTTAATTCTGACGGGTTTCCCGCAATAGTCGATAAATTTCCATATACTAAGCTTGGTTATCTAACTATGATGTTATCTGAATTAAGTATAAGAGATATCAATGATAGCTTGCTGCCAAACATTGATGAAGCCTTAGCAGATTCTAATAGCGAAATAGAAAATGGCAGTGGCATTGTTGAGATTACAATATACCACGACGTAGTAAAGTTTTATGTGGATGGCGACAATGAAATCTATTCGATGCCAACTGCGGATTTTAAGGAAATTGTAATTGGATGGAAAGATTTTCTATTAACTCAACCATTGAATGGAACACGGGTTTAAGTAAAATCGCTTTGTATTTATAATTACTAAGAATAAATAACATCATGAAACTAAGTAAATCTTTTAATTCTGCATTTAGAAAATTCGCCTACTTCTTATCAAGTGGCAATCACCACAATTTAAAAGGTATAGACTATCTGTCTCTGTATGGAGAGGAACCAAGCGCTATAGAGCAGACTTACGTTATATTTATTAATGTACTCGAACTGGATGATGCAGGAACTGTACTAAATGCAGAATACGCAGAAAAGAGAGCAACGGATTATCTGCGAGAGTACTGCGATAGAAATTTCAATGTGGAGCCTCCTTATGAAGATTGGGAGGTCGCCTTGCACTAATGCCAACTTTTCGATTACGGAATAGCTCGTTAAGTCCAATATCCCCAATCCAAGCATTCAACACGGACAATCGTTCCTGTCTGTTTAAAAGGTACTGCTTCCGACTGGCAAGGGCCCTTTACCTTGTATAATGTATAATAAATGCTGAATCAACATTCGTTATACCATCACTTTATAATAGCTTGCATCACAGGGATTAATTTCGCTTTCGTTGTCAGATAAAATAGCTCATATATTTAGTAAAGTCTTCTGGAAATTGCTTAGTTTTATTAGTAATAGGGTTTGGTATGTTTATCAATGTCCATCCGAAACGATAAATTGATATTATATATATTAAATTATAAAAAACGCTCAGGGGTGGGTATTTCGCCAAAAGTGGTTCTTCCCCAATTTTGGTGGTAAAAAATACAACAGACAAGCAATTCATTTTTTGTAAACAACTGTGTTTTAAATCGAAATAAGCTTATTATCTCGATGGTTCCTTTGTGTTTTTTGCGGGAACTAACATTGATCATGATTCTCGTCTATATGTTAGTGGATCCTACGGCTTTAATCATCAGCAAGCTTTAATGAACACTTAATTCATTGATTTTACATTACTCGCCTCATTTTAAAACCACCAAAATTGGGGAAGAACCACTTTCCCTGAAATGTGCACATATAGAAGAGTAAGCTGAAATTGGTTTTCATAATGCATTACATTAATGGTTAACAAATTTAGCTTTGCAGGTACTTTTTTACAAGGTATTCGTTGGTGGAACATGTTGATTGTCAGTTTAATGCATCCGATTCGGTGAGTCATTTTCATTTTCCAAATTACTCACCGAATGACTCACTTACGAGTTGAGAATTGATGCATATTTTGGTATGTCCTAAAAAGCAAAAAGCCTGCTAATCATACGATTTGCAGGCTTTTTGTTGGTTTTTGATACCTTTTTGGCGGAGAGTGGGGGATTCGAACCCGCGGACCCTTTGACAAGTCAACAGTTTTCAAGACTGCCGCAATCGACCACTCTGCCAACTCTCCGCGACAAAAGTACAAATACGACTTGATTTTGCAAATTCAGATTTAGATAATTCTGGTTAAAAGTGATAACGTGCTAAAAATGAGTGAGAAAAATTTATCTTTTCCCTAGTTTATCCTCTATTGGAGCCGCTTTTTTGAATAAATTGAAGTTAGGTCTGATGATTTTTACACTCCTTTTCGACAGATCTACGCTTGCATTTAGCTCGAATCCTACCAAAAGTATCAGAGAATTTAAATAAAGCCAGATCATAATAACGATAAGTGTACCGATAGAACCATAAACTTTATTGTATGAACTGAAGTTATTAATGTAAAAAGAGAAGCCCCAAACAGAGATAAAGGCGAGTATAGTAGCCAGCCACGAACCGGCACTGAAAAATTTCCATTTCTTGGCATGAGCCGGTCCGTATCTGTAAAGGATAGAAATTGTTACAAAATACAATATTCCTAACAGTGCCCATCTGGTAAGCTGGATAGCAAATGTTGTAAAACTCGCCTTAATGTTAAGTGTGGTTTCAATACGGTTTAATGCAATTTCACCAATTGCCATTGCTATAATACAAGTAATTACAGAAAAAGCAATCACAAGGGTTAGTAAAACGGCAATTAAGCGTTGTTTTACCCAGCTACGTGTTTCAATGATCAACGATGATTTATTAAAAGCCATCATTAGATTATGCACCCCATTAGTTGCAAAAAATAACGATAAAATAAATCCGAACGACAGCAAACCACTGTTCTGCTTATGTACAATTTCATCAAGCGTAGTGCTAAAAGCTTTATAAGCATCTTCTGGCAAAACCAAAATAATCAGGTTCATCAGTTGATCTTGAAAACCGATTTTCTTGGGTATAAAGGGGATCAGTGTAAATAAGAAGATGATGGCAGGGAAAATGGCCAGCATAAAATTATATGCCAGTGAAGAAGCCTTATTCACTAGAGAGTCTTTGCCAATCTCTTTAAAAAAGAATGTGGCAACAGTATAAATTGGTAGCGGACTAAAACCAGGCAAAACACAAACTTTTGTCCAGCTAATAAACATAGAATAAAGCCTGATTTTTAAAAGTTGCTTATGAACCCACTCCATCTATCAAATTTAATTAAAAAATACCCTTAACTTCTCCATAAAATTTTCTGGAGGAGAGCAAGGTTTGTTTTTTGCCATATCCACAAACACCAGCGTAGTTGTTCCAATGTTAATAAGTTCACCAGCCGGATTAGATAATTCATATTTAAAATGGATCCTCACACCCGGAAGGTCGTGGATCGTAGTTTTAATTGTGATTTCCTGATCATATAAAGCTGGCTTTATATATTTACAGTTAAGCTCTAAAACAGGCATCATTACACCCGCACTTTCCATTCCGACATAATCCATGCCCAAACTTCTTAGCATCTCTACACGCGCAACTTCGTAGTACTCAGCATAATTTCCGTAATAAACATATCCCATTTGGTCCGTTTCGCCATATCTAACCCTTATTTTGGTAGTATGAGTATACATTATTTAAAAATATTGCGTTGGTTTAAGGCATCTCTATATTTTTTAGCGTTCCTTTCGTGCTCCTGAACTGTTACCGCAAAGTTATGGTAGCCGGAAAAATCTTCCTTGGCACACATGTAAATATAATTGTTATTATCACGGTTTAATACAGCGTCAATAGCATTAATACTAGGCATCATGATGGGCCCTGGAGGTAAACCGGCATATTTATAAGTATTGTATTTTGATTGTATACTTAAAAGCGAATTGGTAACACGTTTAACTGTAAAGTCGTTATTAGCAAAAATAACGGTTGGATCTGCCTGAAGCAATATACCTTTATTTAAGCGGTTTAAATACAGACCTGCAATAATAGGCATTTCTTTGTCGTATAAAGCTTCGGCATCAACGATGGAAGCTAATATAGAAACCTGAATAGGAGTTAGGTTTAACGATGCTGCTTTTTGTTTGCGATCAGCATTCCAGAATTTATCATATTCAGCATGCATTCTGTCAAAGAACTCCGAAGCAGTAACATTCCAATACATTTCGTAAGTGTTAGGAATGAACATCACATAGCTGTTATCTTTATTAAAACCATACTTTTCAAGCAAAGACGCAGAGTCGAGCAGATTTATAAAAGTTAAAGAATCTGGTTCAAGGTTTCTTGAGAGATAGCCGGCAAAGTTTTCTTTTTGCCTTAAGTTTTGAAACTTAAGTTTTACAGGATCCTGATTGCCCGACTTCAGCATATTAATAATGCTGCGGTTATTCATACCTTTTGCCAGTTTATAGCGCCCTGGTTTTAAAGAACGTGCAAGCTGCATTTTTCCGGAAGCTTCACTAAAAGAACCTATATCGGTTAGCATATCTTTTAGTTTAATCTCTTTATACAGGTCGTCGATATTGTAACCTGTTCTTATATACAGGTATTTTTCGTTGCCCGTAACATTTGGTGCAAAGTATACTTTATATAATTTAAGTCCATAAAAGCCCCCGGCAATTAAAACAAGCAATAGTAAGCCTAATATTATTTTGGTATTCTTTTTAAGACCTGTTTTATTTTCTTCGTTTGACATATATAAATGATAGTGTGATTAATTTTTATTAGATAATGTAATGTTTACTGGTGTTCCAATTTTTACTTTAGTTACCGAATCTGTTGCAAGTGGGTCCTGTTTTATGATTACAGCATTGGCAGAATCCGTCACAACCCCCTCATATGTAACTGTTCCAAGGTTTAACATCGCGCCATTTCTCAATGCAAACAATGCCTCATCCTTAGTTAAGCCGATAAGAGTTGGAATGTCTACTTCTTCATTTCCTTTTCCGTCGCCCAATAAAAAGTCAATTCTTGACCCTTTCGGTACCATTTCCCCAACTTTAATGGGCTGATTTCCAAAAGAAACTTCCAAAACAACATCTCTGCTCACATCCGGTTTATAAGTAGTGTCCCCAAGTTTCAGACCAAAACTTTCAATTATTGCCTGGGCTTGTCTTAATGATTTATATACGACATCCGGAAATTTAACATTTGGAGCCTTATTCATGCTCACAGTCAGGTAAATTGTTCTGTTGTCTTTTACAAAAGTATTAGGGTTTGGATCCTGATCTATTACTGTTCCCGGAGGGGTATCCATAATATAAACAGAATCGACCTCATAACGTAAACCCAACTGTTCAAGCTTACTAACCGCTTGTGTAAATGATAGTCCTTTAACTGATGGTACATTTAAACCCTGGCCATGTTTGGTGTAATACCTTAAACTAAAGAATGCGGTAAATAAGATTACTGCAACAGTAATTATAGCAGCAATAAGATTGTTCCTAAATGAATTTGTTTTTAAATAAGATATGAATTTGCCCATGCGTTTTTCTCTTCTGAAGGTATAGCGTCCAAATTTAGATTAAAATAATATTTTATTGGAATTAAAATGACATCTGCACCAACTAATTTATATTTGTGCCTTAGCTGACCTGNTCACTTTGCNTAGTTAGATCGCTCGGACAGTTGTTGANCAACGATAGTAAGTTATGTATACATTATAACTCATAACGCGTATACATATAATAGATATATTAGAATTTAAAAAATTATACAGATGAAGAAAACAATAGCATTGCTAACCGGAGGTACCACTGGCGAATGGGTAGTCTCCGTTAAAAGTGCCGCAACAATAGCACAGAATTTAGATACCAGTAAATTCGATGTTTATAAAATTATGCTTACCCAGCAAGGCTGGTTTTATGAGCCTGCAGATTCTGTGAAAATAGAGGTTGACCGTAACGATTTTTCTCTTACCATAAAAGGAAGAAAAATAATGTTCGAAGGGGTATTTATAGCTATACACGGCTCCCCGGGAGAAGATGGCAAGCTACAAGGGTATTTTGATATGCTTAATATTCCGTATACAACATGTGATGCGCTTACATCGGCCATTACCATGAACAAAGGTTATACAAAGGCCGTTGTACAAAATATAGATCAATTGAATGTTGCTAAATCTGCTCAGATCTTTAAGAATGTACCTTACGATTTAATTCAACTAAAAAAAGACCTTAAATTACCATACTTTGTTAAACCAAATAACGGCGGCAGTAGCATCGGCATGAGTAAGGTTAGCCATGGCAATGATTTGGAAGCAGCTCTTGAGAAAGCTTTTCATGAGGATAACCAAATTTTGATAGAAGAGTTTATATCAGGCAGAGAGTTTACCGTTGGTGTAGTAAAACTTGATGGCAAAATAAAGGTGTTGCCTATTACAGAGGTAGAAACGGCAAAAGAGTTTTTTGATTTTGAAGCTAAATATACTCCTGGAGTAGCCACAGAAACAACCCCTGCAGCGGTTAAACCGGCAACAAGGGACAGAGTGGCAAAAATAGCAGAAGCTGTTTATGTGAAGTTGAATTGCAGGGGGATAGTACGTATAGATTTTATACTTACAGAAGATGAAGGTGATTTTTACTTCATTGAGATAAATACCATTCCCGGACAAACTTCAACCAGCTTTATTCCTCAACAAGTTGCAGCAATGGGAATGAAGTTAAATGATTTTTATACTAAGCTCATTAAGGAAACGATAGGGTAGCATTTAACATGAAAATGCATTTTCATCATGACAATTAAATATTTGCTGGATAATAATTTTAAACCATCTCTTTATAAAAAGGGAGATGTAATTTATGAGCCTGGAGCTCATCCCAGGGCAGTATATTTTATAAAGAGTGGCAAGGTGAGAATGGTAACCGTAAATGATGATGGCAAAGAATTTATACAAGGCATCTTTAAAGCCAATGAATATTTCGGAGAACCTGCATTATTGGTTAATAAATCCTATCTGGCCTACACAATTGCCACTCAGGATTCAGAAATTATAGTCGTAAAAGGGGAGGACTTTCTTAAAATGCTAAAGGAACATCCTGATTTTAGTATGAAGCTTATTCAGACCCTGAGCCATCGTTTGTTTTATAAGTCAATGATGCTCGAAGAACTGGCAAATGAACATGCAGAACACAGAATAAGAACGCTTATTGCTTACCTGTTTAAAGATGTAGAACATAGTCAGGAGCTAAAGGTAACCCGGCAGCAACTTGCAGACATGAGCGGGCTACGAGTGGAGACGGTAATCCGTATCATCAAAAAACTTTCAGATCAGAAGGAATTGAAACTGCTTAGGGGTAAAATCATTAGAATTTAAGTATGATCTGGATCATAAATTAACTGTTTTATCTGTCGTATTTTTGTGTCATAATATTAAAGTTATGAAACCAATATCAAAAATACAGGCAGTTGTGGAGTGTAAATGTCCAAGATGTAGAAAAGGCCCAATATTTTCTGGTAAGCTTTATGCTTTTAAGGGCCAGACAACTAATGAATATTGTCCCGTTTGTAACCTTCGTTTTGAAAGGGAACCTGGCTTTTTTTATGTAGCAATGTTCATTAGTTATGCTATGAATGTTGCTGAAATGATTACCATCGCGGTAGCAGCTTATATACTGGGCGTAGATCTTACTTACGAGAACCTTTGGATATATGTTGCAATTATTATGGTTGGTGTATTTCTGTTTGCTCCGTTTAATTACCGCTATTCAAGAGTGTTTTTATTGCACTGGCTTACACCTGGCCTGGGGTATGTTCCGGATTTGAAACACCAGGCATAAGGTTCAACATTTTCATAGCACAAGCCGTCATCTTGACGATAGGAGTGATGACGGCTTGTGCTGCCGTTAGATTTATAACGCAGTTAGACTTTTATAGTCTTCCATTTTCCTATTTTGAATAGAATATAACCTGCTATTGCAATACCTGTTTCGGCAACCGGAATGGCAATAAATACGCCTGTAGGGCCCATTTCTAAATATTTAGCAAGGAAGTAACCCAAAGGAATCTGGAACAGCCAGAAGCCAAAAAGATTAACCCATGTAGGCGTCCAGGTATCTCCGGCACCGTTAAAGGTGCTAATCAGAACCATGCCAATACCATAAAAGATATATCCAAGACTCATAATCTGAAGCGCATTTTTCGCAACCTCCTGTATTAAAGCATCATTGCTGAAAAATGATATAAAATAGCGTCCAACGCCAAAGGTTAACACCATAACAAATAGCATATAAATCACCACATATTTTGCAGTTTTCATTACAGATTGCTCTGCCCGGTCAATATGTTTTGCGCCCAGATTCTGGCCAACCAGCGTAGCTGCAGCATTGCTCATTCCCCATGCCGGAAGCATAAAGAACATCATAAGCCTTAACGCAGTTTGATAACCTGCTGATCCATGATCTCCACCTGTTGTGGCTACAAGCTGCGCCAAAAATATCCAGCTGCACGATGCAATAACAAATTGGAAAATACCAGGAGTAGCAATTTTTAATAAAGCTTTTATCTGTTCAAAATGAGGCCTGAAATAGGATAACTTTATTTTTAAAAGGCTTTTGCCACTTACAAGGTGATAAACCTGATAGCACACACCAATGCCGCGCCCGATACTTGTAGCCATTGCTGCACCTGTTAATCCAAATGCGGGGATTGGGCCAAAACCATTAATTAAAACAGGGCATAGAATGATATTGGCAATATTGGCAATCCATAAACTTTTCATGGCTATAGCCGCATTACCAGCACCTCTGAATATCCCGTTAATAAGGAATAACAAAACAATAATAATACTGCCGCCCATCATAATGCGCATAAATGTTGTGCCTTGCGCTGCAGTTTCGGCCGATGCACCCATTAATAATAAAATGTCGGTTGCGTAAATAAGTCCCGCAATGCTAATGATCAGGTTAAACGCAACTGCAATTATTATTGCCTGCATTCCAGCTTTTGAGGCAGCAACCGGATCTTTCTCACCAATCCTTCTGGCTACCACAGCCGTTGCAGCCATGCTCATTCCAATGGCAAGTGAGTAGATAACGGTCAGTACAGATTCTGTGAGCCCTACTGTTTGTATTGCATGACTGCTGTTGTGTAAATGTCCTACAAAGTAAAGGTCTACCAATGCAAAAACAGATTCCATAGCCATTTCCAGCATCATAGGAATGGCCAGTAAAATAACAGCTTTACGAATGCTACCTTGGGTAAAATCGAGATCTTCGCCTTTAAGGGCCTGTTTTATAAGTGTAAAAATTTGAGATAGCTTGCCTAATGAAGCTGTTTTTTGTTCTAACATGGGGTAAGGGAAAAAGTAATAAATAAACCGCGACCAGCTAGAAAAGCTGTGTCAGTATTTTGTCGAATAGGTGGAGCCCTTGGTCTTTAGGACCTCAAACGGACTGCAAATACTTTCATCGTAATGCGGTTGAGTTAGAAAACAAATATATATAATTTACAATTACAATTCTATATTTTTTTGTGCTGAATTATTATGAGTCCACGTTAAGTCCACATTTTTACAGAAAAAAGGCGGACTTATTATGGTCGGATTATTTATTGAATATGGATTTACATTAAATGTTTATAAGTCAAGTATTAAATGCTGTATGCCTTTATCATTTCTTCATTTACTTTACAGCCCTTTCCGGTGGTGGTGTCAATCATCACATAATCAAACCAGCCATCAGAAGCAATTTTACCTGTTCTTTTATTTTCAATTTCGAACTGTACACGGCAACCTTTTTCATTGATTGTTAAAATTCCGGTGCGGATAGCAATTATATCGCCCAAAATAAGCGGACGTTTAAAGTCAACAAGTGCGGTACGTACCACCCAGCCAAAGCCACTATTTAAAAAAGATTCCATTGGCATTTTATAAAATTCAGCCATTTGATCATAACGGGCAGCAAGCACATAGTCAAAGTATTTGCTATTATGAACATGGTTAAACATATCGATATCATCAGGACGTACTTTTAGCTCACTTTCAAATATACTGTATTGGTTTTTTTTCATAAATAAGTCGTAACAGCCACAAAAATAAGGTTTAGTAATGGCCAATTTTCTCGTCGAGCCAAAATTTTACGCATACTTGTTAATCTTTAAAACTTACACTATCTTTGCACCCAATTAATTAATCATTTAAACTTTAGTATCATTCAAGAATGTATTTAAGTAAAGAAAAGAAAGCTGAAATCTTTAAACAGCATGGTGAAGTAGAAACTAACACAGGTTCTGCTGAAGGTCAGGTAGCGTTATTTACATACCGCATTGCACATTTAACTGAGCACTTAAAGAAAAATCGTAAAGATTATTCTACTCAGTTATCACTACAAAAATTAGTAGGTAAACGCCGTGGTATTTTGGCATATCTATTTAAAAAAGATATTGAGCGCTATCGTGCTATCATCAAGACTTTAGGTCTAAGGGATATCATCAAATAGAACTACTTATATCAAGAAAAGCCATTCTTTAGGGATGGCTTTTTTAATTTCTTGATATTATTATCTTAACTTGCAAAGAAAATTATATATATAAATCCGGTGTGTGAAAAGAGGAAAACACACCACAACAATTTTTAAATGAATGTAATAAAAAAATCGTTCGACTTGGGCGATGGAAGAACAATCGAAATTGAAACAGGAAAATTAGCTAAACAAGCTGATGGTTCGGTGGTAGTTAAAATGGGCGATACCATGCTTTTGGCAACTGTAGTTTCTACAGTAGGCGCTAAGGCTGGTGTTGATTTTTTACCTTTGTCTGTTGATTATCAGGAGAAATACGCTGCCGCAGGCCGTATCCCTGGAGGTTTTCTTCGTCGCGAGGCAAGATTATCTGATTATGAAGTTTTAATTTCACGTTTAGTAGATCGCGCTTTGCGCCCGATGTTCCCTGAAGATTATCACTCTGATACTCAGGTAATGATCTCATTGATCTCTTCTGATAAAAATATAATGCCAGACTGTTTAGCTGGTTTAGCTGCTTCGGCTGCTATTGCGGTTTCAGATATTCCGTTTAACGGACCAATCTCTGAAGTACGTGTAGCTAAAATTGATGGCAAACTGGTAATTAACCCTTACGTGAGCGATTTAGAGCGTGCATCATTGGAATTCCTTGTTGCAGGAACTGAAAAAGATATCGTAATGGTTGAGGGTGAGTGTGATGAAATTTCTGAAACTGAAATGGTTGAGGCCATTGAATTTGCTCATAAAGCAATCGTTATTCAGGTTCAGGCTCAAAAAGAACTTGCTGAACTTGTAGGCAAAACTGTAAAACGTGAGTATTCTCATGAAGACAGTAACCCTGAATTAAAAGAGCAGGTTTATGCTGCTACTTATGATAAAGTTTATGCTGTAGCTAAAAGCAACACTAGCAAAGGTGAGCGTGGTGATGCATTTGGTACGATCTTAATGGACTTCATAGCTACATTGGGAGAAGATATTGATGATGTAACCGGTTTCCTTGCTAAAAAATATTTCCACGATGTACAATATGATGCTATCCGTAACCTGGTTTTAGATGAAGGAATTCGTTTAGACGGTCGTGACGTACGTACAGTACGCCCAATCTGGAGTGAAATAGGTTACTTGCCTTCAGCTCACGGTTCTGCAGTATTTACACGTGGTGAAACACAATCATTAACTACCGTTACTTTAGGATCTAAAGATGATGAGCAAATGATTGATGGTGCGTTCATCAATGGATACAACAAATTCCTATTGCACTATAATTTCCCNGGNTTCTCAACTGGNGAGGTTCGTCCNAACAGAGGTGCTGGTCGTCGTGAAATTGGTCATGGTAACCTGGCTATGCGTTCTTTAAAGAAAGTNTTGCCTGGATTGGAAGAAAATCCTTATACCATCCGTATCGTTTCTGATATCTTGGAATCTAATGGTTCTTCGTCAATGGCAACTGTTTGTGCTGGTACATTAGCACTTATGGATGCCGGTATTAAAATCAAAGCTCCGGTATCGGGTATTGCAATGGGTTTAATTACTGATGAGAAAACTGGTAAATATGCAATCCTTTCTGATATTTTAGGTGATGAAGATCATTTAGGTGATATGGACTTTAAAGTAACCGGTACTGAAAAAGGTATTGTTGCGTGTCAAATGGACTTAAAAATCAATGGCTTGAAATGGGAAGTGTTAACAAATGCTTTAATTCAGGCTAAAGAGGCTCGTTTGCATATCTTAAATGAGATGAAGAAAACAATTTCTGCACCTCGTGAAGATTATAAAGACCATGCTCCACGTATTGTTTCTTTAAGTATTGATAAAGAATTTATTGGTGCTGTAATAGGACCAGGCGGTAAAATTATTCAGGAAATGCAACGTGAAACTGGCGCTTCTATCTCTATCGAAGAGGTTGGAAACAAAGGTATCGTTGAAATCTTTGCTGATAACAAAGCTGCAATTGATGCTGCTGTTACCCGTATCAATGCAATAGCTGCTAAACCGGAAATAGGTGCAACTTACAGTGGTAAAGTAAAATCCATTATGCCATTTGGTGCATTTGTAGAGATTATGCCAGGTAAAGATGGTTTACTTCACATTTCTGAAATTGACTGGACTCGTTTAGAAACAATGGACGGTGTGTTTAAAGAAGGTGATAAAGTTGAAGTGAAACTTTTGGATGTTGATAAACAAGGTAAAATGAAACTTTCTAGAAAAGCTTTATTGCCTCGTCCACCAAAAGCAGAAGCTGCTCCCGCTGAAAATAAGCCGGCTTAATCCAAAGGTAGGTCTGTCAGCCGAGGGTAAATCCTTCGGTTTGTCAGTTTCTTATATACTCAAAACCCTGCAAATCGCGGGGTTTTTTGGTATAAGATGGGTTATTTCTTTATATTTACAATTGTGAACCAGCTATAAATTAAAAACACCTTTCTCATGAAACACCTTATTGCTCCCTCTTTACTTTCCGCTGATTTTGCTAACCTTCAACGTGATATTGAAATGGTTAATTCGAGTGAGGCAGACTGGTTTCATGTAGATGTGATGGATGGTGTGTTTGTACCAAATATATCTTTTGGTTTTCCAGTAATGGAAGCAATAAAAAGATATGCTACAAAGCCTTTGGATGTTCACCTTATGATTGTTAATCCTGATCAGTATATTGAGCGTTTTGCAGCTGCAGGCGCATCAGTAATAACGGTGCATTACGAAGCTTGTACACACTTGCATAGAACGATTCAGGCAATTCATGCCACTGGTTGCAAGGCGGGTGTTGCAATTAACCCTCATACTCCTGTGGGCTTACTTAAAGATGTTTTGGTAGACCTGGATCTGGTGCTTGTTATGTCAGTGAATCCGGGTTTTGGTGGCCAAAAGTTTATTCCTAATACGCTAAATAAACTAAGGGAGTTAAAAGCTATGGCCTCAGTTGTTAATCCTGATCTGCTCATAGAAGTTGATGGCGGGGTAGGGATAAAGAACCTGCCCGATCTGATTCAGGCGGGTGCAAGCGTTTTTGTCGCAGGAAATGCCATTTTTGCTGCTCCTTCTCCATCGGTCATGATCTCTGAATTAAAACAACTTGATGCACAATTGAAATCATCATAAGCTCACAGCTTTGTAACATAAATGTATAGACTCTGCCTGCTGCTCTCAGTTTTACTATTTGGTTTTACGTATGTAAATGCACAACCTCTTGTAAAAGTGTCAGGACTAATTACAGATGATCTGAAGAGCCCATTGTCTATGGTAACCATTAGCGTTGTTGGACAAAACCAGTCGACCGCATCTGATGACAAGGGGAGCTATAATATTTATTCAAGCACCACCTCTTTTACATTGAAATACAGTCTGTTAGGTTATAAATCTGTTTTGGTTGAGTTTAAATATGGTAAGGCCGGCAGGATTATTCAAAATGTTTCATTAACACGGAATATAAACGAACTGGAGCAGGTTACCATTACCACAAAACAAAATCAGCTTCGTAACAGCACCACTATTAATATTGCAGATATTGCTTCTATACCCTCAGTTTCGGGTAATTTTGAAGTGGTTCTTAAAACATTACCGGGGGTATCTACTAATAATGAATTGAGCGCTCAGTATAGCGTTAGGGGAGGTAATTTTGATGAAAACCTGGTATATGTAAATGATGTTGAAATTAGCCGGCCTGTGCTGATCAGAAATGGACAGCAGGAGGGTTTGAGTTTTATTAACAGTGATTTGTTAAGCTCTGCCAAGTTCTCTACAGGTGGCTTTGAATCCAGATATGGTGATAAATTATCATCAGTACTGGATGTGAAATATGATCGGCCGGATAGTAGTGAGGCCGTATTGAACCTTGGTATGCTGGGAGCCGGTTTTAGTTCTAAGATTTTAAACAAAAACAGCTATCTGCTTGCCGGATTGAGGTATAAGAATAATACAAGTATATTAAACAGACAAGATAATAAAGGGAGCTATGCGCCTAATTTTACCGATGCGCAATTGATTTATCATCATAATATTTCGTCTAAAATGAGTGTTGACTTTTTAGGGAGTTTTAATAGTGGGATCTTTAAATTAATACCCGAAAGCAGAGAAACCCAATTTGGAACATTAAGTACTGTGATGCGCTTGCAAACAGACTACAGCGGAAAGGAAATTGATGATTATCAGACAGCAGGAGGGGCCATAACCTTTGCCTTTTACCCTAAATCGAATCTGGTTATAAAGTGGATAAACAGTTATTTTAATACCCTTGAAAGAGAAAGAATAGACATAGAGGGGAGATATGTGTTTGATGAGGTTAACAATACCTTTGCAGATGGAAACTTTGGCGCTGTTAGGATCAACAAAGGTGTAGGGAAGTATATCAATTATGCCCGCAATAACCTGGAGTCAGAAAACCTCAGTTCGGAGGTAAAGGTAGATCAGGATTATGAAAACCATACCTTTTCATTGGGCTTAAGGTTTGAGCGCAAGAAATATAACGATAATTTAAATGAATATAGTCTTATAGATTCGGCAGGATATATACAACAGGGAGGGTTAAATAATTTCTATCAGGACAACCTTATTAATGTTAGAAATGACCTGGCAATTCAATACTACAGCGCTTATATTCAGGATAGTTACACCTTGTCAGTCAACTCAACCCTTCAGCTTGGTGTAAGGGGTAATTATAATACTTTAAGTAAGCAATTTCTCCTTAGCCCCAGGTTGCTTTTGGCTTACAGGCCATCGAGCAATAATAAAATTTTCAGATTTACTGCCGGAGTATATCAGCAGGCTCCCGACTACAGGAGCATCAGGGATTTTAATGGAATTCTTAATTTAAATCAGCAGGCACAAAGGTCATACAATACATCGGCAGGTTTGGACTATGCATTTGATGGTCTGGGAACACGTCTAAAGTTTACTTCTGAGCTTTATTTTAAATATCAGGACAGGCTTATTCCTTATATGATGGATAATGTAAGGGTAAAGTATCTTGCCGGAGAGTTGGCAAAAGGCTATATCTATGGAGCAGACCTGAGCATTGGCGGTGAGTTTGTAAAGGATCTGGTGTCTTATTTCAGAATGTCTTTAATGAAGGCTAATCAGAATATCTTCAATGATGAGCGGGGTTATTTAAAAAGGCCAACAGATCAGAGAATTAATTTCTCAGTTTATTTTCAGGATAGATTGCTGAACAGCCCTACCTATAAAGTACATTTAAATATGATGTATGGTTCTAAATTGCCGGTAGGAGCACCTCTTACACGTCGTTATTCTGATAATTTTAATATCCCTGCTTATAAGCGTGTGGATATTGGATTTTCTAAAGATTTTTTAGACGATGCCGGACTAAAAAAACCGAGGTTACTGGATAAATATTTTAGTTCGTTTTCTGCTCATTTAGAGGTATTTAATTTGTTAAATATTAACAATACGGTTTCATATTTATGGCTTAAGGATGTAGATAACGTACAATATGCTATTCCTAATTATTTAACTGGCAGGCAACTAAATTTGAAATTGATTATAAAGTTCAAGAATTCGAAATAATAAATAATATAAAACTGTTACATTTACAAGCATTAAAAATCACTATAAAAATGAGACACAATTTCGGCGCAGGCCCCTGTATTTTACCTCAGGAAGTATTTAAGCAAGCAGCACAAGCAGTTCTAGATTTTAAGGATGGTTTATCCATTCTGGAGATCTCTCATCGCACATCTGAATTTGAAGGTGTGGTAGCAGAAACAGAAAAATTAGTTAAGGAATTATTAAATGTACCTTCCGGATATTCTGTTTTATTTTTACAAGGCGGTGCTAGTTTGCAGTTTGCAATGGTTCCAATGAACTTATTACCTGAAGGAAAAACTGCCAGTTATCTGGAAACAGGCGTTTGGGCAAACAAGGCTATTAAAGAAGTATCTACTTTTGGTAAAGCAAACATTGTTGCTTCTTCAAAAGAATCAAACTTTACCTTTATTCCTAAAGATTATAGTATTCCAGAAGACAGTGCTTATTTCCACTTCACTTCTAACAATACTATTTACGGAACAGAAATGTTCAGCGTACCTAAAACCAGTATCCCTGTAGTTTGCGATATGTCTTCGGATATCATGAGCAGGGTTATTGATGTTTCCCAATATGATTTGATCTATGCAGGAGCTCAAAAAAATATCGGTCCGGCTGGTTTAACAGCAGTAATTGTTAAAGATGAGATTTTAGGTAAATCAGGCAGAAAGGTACCTTCTATGCTTGACTATAAAGTGCATATCGATGGTGGTTCTATGTATAACACTCCTCCGGTATTTTCTATATATGTAGCGATGCTTAACTTAAGATGGTTAAAATCTAAAGGAGGCGTTGCTGAAATTGAAAAAGAAAATATAGCAAAAGCCAGAGCTTTATATACTGAGATTGACAGAAACCCTTTGTTTAAAGGAACTTGTGCTGTTGAAGATCGCTCTAGAATGAATGTTTGTTTTGTAATGGAAAACCCAGAGCTTGAAAAACCATTCTTGAAATATGCTGAAGAAAATGGAATTGAAGGTATTAAAGGACATAGAAGTGTTGGTGGTTTTAGAGCCTCTATATACAACGCGCTTCCAATTACAAGTGTTCATGCACTAGTTGAATTAATGCAGAATTTTGCTGAAAAACACACCAATTAAAATAAAAATTAATGATTAAGATACTTGCAAACGATGGGATAGATCCTATCGGTAAAGCGTTATTAGAAAAAGCGGGTTTTGTTGTTGATACTGAAACTGTTCCTCAGGATCAATTGGTTGAAGTTTTAAAAAACTATGATGGTATTACAGTTAGAAGTGCCACCAAATTACGTAAAGAATTGATTGATCAGGTACCTAACATTAAACTGATTGGCAGAGGCGGTGTAGGTATGGATAACATTGATGTTGAATATGCCCGCAGTAAGGGTGTTGCAGTGGTAAATACACCTGCAGCTTCTTCGTTATCTGTTGCTGAACTGGTATTTGCACATTTGTTTACCGGTATTCGTTTCTTACAGGATTCAAACAGAAAAATGCCTGTTGAAGGAGCTACTAAATTCAATGCTTTGAAAAAAGCATATGCTGGTGGTGTTGAGCTTCAAGGTAAAACCATGGGGATCATCGGTTTCGGTCGTATTGGCCGTGAAACTGCTAAGGTTGCTCTTAGGTTAGGTATGAACGTATTGGCTTATGACCTTTACCCTGCTGAAGGTACTTTGCCATTGACTTTCCAGGGTGGTGTTTCTGTTGAGATCCCTTTCAAAACAGTATCATTGGATGAGGTAATTGCAAACAGTGATTTCATTAGTTTACATACTCCATTCGCAGATAAACCTATTTTAGGTGCAGAAGAGTTTGCTAAAATGAAACAAGGTGTTGGTGTGGTGAACTGCTCAAGAGGCGGTACCATTGACGAGGAGGCATTAGTTGCTGCTTTAGACAGTGGTAAAGTATCTTTCGCTGGTTTAGATGTGTTTGATGACGAACCTACACCAAGGGCTTCTATTTTACAACATGCTAAAATCTCTTTAACCCCTCATATTGGAGCTGCTACAAATGAAGCGCAGGAACGTATAGGTGTTGAACTTGCTTCATTGATTATTGAGCATTTTAATAAGTAAGATTAGTGGTCAAAGCTATTTTTTTATATAGCTTTGACCATTATTCATAATCAAGTATGCCTCTTATAAAGCCTTTCTGCGCGCTTAAACCTGCAGTGGATTTGCAATCGCTGGTTGTAACCAGGCCGCTTGAGAATTATAGCACGGGTCAGGCAAGGCTAATTGCTTCAGAAAACAGGTGTACTTTTCTTCATCTGATTAATCCTGAACTCGATAATCCATATCTAAGGGGAACAAGGGAGGAGCTGGTTTATAAAAAGATCAGTGAGAATCTTGAAGGGTTCCTTGAACATCAATTTCTTATTAAGCAGGATAAACCTGCTATTTACATTTACCGAGTAAAACACAATGATCTGGTGCAAACAGGCATTTGGACACTTACTCATATTAAAGATTATTTGGAGGGGAGGATAAAGAAACATGAGTCGACCGTAGAGCGCAGGGAGAGGCTTCTGGCAGATTATCTGCAGCAAACCGGACTAGATGCTAACCCTGTATTAATTACCTACCACCCTGATCAGATTATTGATTCCATTACAGACAAATACACCGGGCTTAAAGCTGACCTTGATTTTACATTTGCGGATGGTACGACACATCAGGTATGGGCTGTTACTGATAATCCGGATCTGAATGACCTGGTTACTGCCTTTTATGATATTCCCTTTGCATACATTGCTGATGGCCACCATAGAGCAGCATCAATGGCAAAGATGGGTTTGCATAAGCAAGCTTTAAATAAAGAACGTCATACCGGAACTGAAGGGTATAACTATTTTACCTCAGTTTATATGAATACCAGAGAGGTTAAAATACTGGAATTTAACAGACTGGTTAGAGATCTTGGTGACCTGGAGCCTCAATTATTGATTGGGTTGTTAAAACAGTCGTTTTTAGTACAGGAGTCGCCAGATGTTGTTAAACCGAATCAATTACATAAGATTGGGATGTATTTTGATGAAAAATGGTATGTGCTTGAGCCAAAGAAAGAAATCTATGATGAAAATGACCCTGTTAATGCGCTTGATGTGAGTATTCTACAGAATCATATTCTTGCTCCTATATTAAATATAAAAGATCCCCGGACTGATGCCCGAATTACTTTTGAGGGTGGGAGAACTGCCATTTCTGAACTCCAGCTTAAGGTTGATAATGGCCTTTATGCGTTGGCTTTTACCTTGTTTCCTGTCTCGATAGATCAGGTCATTGCGGTGGCAGATGTGAATGGGGTAATGCCTCCAAAATCAACCTGGGTTGAACCGAAATTTCTGGTAGGGCTATTAACCAATTACTTTAATTAAGCGACTGGGTTAAAACCCAGTACTTATAGCCTAATATTGCCTTTTGAAACGTAGTTAGTTTTAACGGGTCTTTTTTATACAGACTTGGCAAAATTGCTTTATTTATTTTTACAAGAATTTTAAAGACTTTTTTCATCATGCTTTTTTAAGTTTTTTGTAGAATAAATAACACGCTACAAATAAAGTAAGCGCCAGAAACATAACTATATAATTCGTGATTTGTTTTTCTTTATTTGCAGCAGCAAAATCTTTTTTTAGCTGCAGGTTCTGATCTTGTAGCTTTTTTATTGATGTTTTGTAGTTCTCGATTCTATCGTTGGTACTGCTGGCTTCATTTTTAACACGCTTAACTTCTTCATCTTTGTAGTCCATGAGTATTTTAAGCTCTTTAAAGACATTGTTGTCGTTTAAAACTATCTGACGCAGTATTTCATTTGAATTTTTTATATCACCTTTAGTTTGCAGGCCAAATATTCCTGTTTTGGTATCCAAGCTTTGATCGTACTGGCCAAATTTGGCACTTCTTTCTTTAAGGAGCGCATTTACTTTTAGTCTTTGTGTTTGATAAGCACTTGTATCCGTCTGAAATGTTGCGGCTTGTAATGATGTGTTAATAAAGAAAATAATAAACAATACGTTTTTGATCATGTTTAAATGTTTTTAAGGGACAAGCAAACTCCATGCCTGATGGGAAATGCATTTTTAAGGATGAAATTCGATTCTGATAATGTCGTTAAGGTGTAAACCTAATAATCCGCTCGCCTTTCCTTTGTTAATGGCAATTTCAAGATGGTTACTGATTCCAAACAGACACAATTTTTCACCTTCAGGCACTTCATTATAATGCCAGCTCAACTGCGTAATGGTTTCACTTTTTCTGAAATACAAGGTGAAGTCGCGGTTACGCTGAATTTTTGTAAAAAGATCTTTTGTGATGTTGGTTATAACATTGCAGAAGGTGTCAATATAGATTACGCTGCCCCTAATGATGTCGCGTTCAATAACCGGATTTAACAACATTCTTTCTTCAATACTTTCTGTTGGTACACCGATGTCCCTAAGCTTCGCACCTTTGGCAAGCTGCGTTGCAGCTTTAACAAAAATATCAACCAGGGGAAAGTGAAGATATTTGAGGTCCTGCATAATATTTAACTCCACAATCTCTTCGGGCTTCTCGTTAAAAAGTAATGAGAAAATTCCGTTATCGGCACCTACAAAGAAATGATCTTTATGTCTTAGTGCAATATATTTTGTGTTTTCGCTAAATACAGAATCAATACCAATAAGGTGAACCGTGCCCTTGGGGAAGTAAGGGTATACGTTCTTTAAAACGAATGCAGCGTGGGAAATATTAAAAGATGGCACTTCATGAGTTACGTCAACAATGTTAGCTGTAGGCAGGATACTCAGGATACTACCCTTAAGGGCAGCCTGATAGAAATCTTTAGAACCTAAATCTGTTGTTAAAGTAATAATGGCCATTAAAAATTGAATATTTATTCTTAATCTTGCGTAGGTGGTAAAACGCGTACAAATATTCAACTTTTAAATCAAAATATACACTCCAATCTAAAAAACAATATTTTGAACGAACTAAAATTAACATTAGAATCGGTAGATCCGGTACAATTTTGGGGTGCTAATAACGAGCATTATGAGCTGGTTAAAAGTGCTTTTCCAAAATTAAAGATTGTGGCAAGAGGAAACGAAGTAAAGGTATTAGGTGACGAACAGGAACTTAAGGTTTTTGAAAAGAAGTATGGTCAACTGATTAGTCAGTTAGAGAAGTATAGCTCTTTAACTGCGAATGATGTAGAATCTATTTTGGTTTCAAAGAAAATACAGTCGGCCGACGAGCCCGCTGCTGAAAAAACCAGCAACGGGGGAGGTGGAGAAGTCATTGTGTTTGGTACCAATGGTTTAATGGTAAAAGCCAGGACCGCCAATCAGCGGAAGATGGTTGAGAGTATTAATAAAAATGATGTGCTCTTTGCTATCGGACCTGCCGGGACCGGAAAAACTTACACAGCCGTTGCCCTTGCAGTAAGAGCATTAAAAAACAAAGAAATCAAGCGTATCATCTTAACCAGACCTGCTGTTGAGGCAGGAGAGAATCTTGGGTTTTTACCCGGCGATTTGAAGGAAAAGGTTGATCCTTATTTACGCCCATTGTATGATGCACTGGACGATATGATCCCTGCCGAAAAACTTAAATTATATATTGAAAACAGGACTATCGAGATTGCCCCACTTGCTTTTATGCGTGGAAGGACACTTGATAACTGTTTTGTAATTTTGGATGAGGCACAGAACTCCACTGATTTACAATTGAAAATGTTTTTGACCCGTATGGGGCCATCAGCAAAATTCATTGTAACGGGCGATATAACTCAAATAGATTTACCGAAAAAGCAGATGTCGGGTTTACATAACGCGCTGCGTATTCTTGAAGATATACCAGGTATTGATATTATTTATTTAACAGGTGAAGATGTGGTAAGACACAAACTGGTTAAAAGAATATTGAAAGCCTATGGTGATATTCAGTAATTTTAAATAAACAATAAAAGCTTTTTAGCACATAGCATGACAGCAATTAAAGAAACAAATTTTAGCTTCCCTAAGCAGACAAATTTTTACAAAGGAAAAGTGAGAGATGTTTATACCATTAACAACCAATTTATGGCAATGGTAGTAACAGACAGGATATCTGCATTTGATGTGGTTTTACCTGAGGCAATACCTTTTAAAGGACAAGTATTGAACCAGATAGCGGCTAAATTTTTAGGTGCAACAAAAGACATTGTTCCGAACTGGGTTATTGATGTACCTGATGAAATGGTTACCATCGGACGTATTTGTGAGCCATTTAAAGTGGAAATGGTAATTAGAGGTTATTTAGCAGGGCATGCCTGGAGAGAATACAGCGCCGGGAAACGCAGTGTTTGCGGAGTAGCTTTGCCAGATGGTTTAAAGGAAAATGATAAATTACCTAACCCAATTATAACGCCTACAACTAAAGCCTCTGTGGGGCATGATGAGGATATTTCTAAAGAAGATATTTTAGCCAAAGGCATCGTGTCTGTTGCAGATTATACCCATCTTGAAAATTATACTTATGCATTGTACGAGCGTGGTACCCAAATGGCTGCTGAGCGAGGTCTTATCCTTGTAGATACTAAATATGAATTCGGTAAAGTTGGCTCAGATATTTATTTAATTGATGAGATTCATACGCCAGATTCTTCTCGTTATTTTTATGCAGAAGGTTATGCAGACAGACAAGATAGGAATGAACCACAGAAACAGTTGTCTAAGGAATTTGTAAGGAAATGGCTAATAGAAAATGGATTTCAGGGTAAGGATGGGCAAACCATTCCGGTGATGTCTGCTGAAATTGTGAACTCTATATCTGATCGTTATATTGAGCTTTATGAACAAATAACGGGAGATCAGTTTGTGAAAAATGAGACAGCTGATGTGGTAAGCAGGATAGAAAAAAATGTGGCTGATTCTATAAGTAAACTCTTATCGGCGTAGGCATCTAATCTACTTCAATAATTAAATAAATCAGAGAATTTTAACTACATTCGTAATCAAACTAAATAAATCAATATCATGAAATTTTCAGTAGATAAGCATGAAAAGTATGTTGTTTTGAAGCTTAATGAATCTAAGTTTACGAACGATAATACACCGAAATTGAAATCTGAATTCATCTTATTGAATACAGAGGGATATCGTAATATCGTATTAGACTTATCGGCTATAAAGCAATGTGATGATTCTCAGGATCTGAGCAGTTTGCTTGTTGGAGACAGACTTTGTAAGAAATCTAATGGCCTGTTTATTGTAACAGGAATAAATGAGGTTGTGGCTAAAATATTGGAAATGTCCAATTTAGACCAATCGCTAACAATTGTGTCAAAACTTGATGAAGCAACTGATCTAATCTTTATGGAAGAAATAGAAAAAGAGTTGTTGGGAAGCGTAGATAAAGATTAATGAAATTTGAGGTTACTATTTTAGGGAGCAGCTCTGCCACGCCCGTATATAATAGAAATCCTACAGCACAGCTTTTAAATTGCAATGAGAAGTTTTATTTGATCGACTGTGGTGAGGGTACTCAGCAGCAGTTGATCAAATATGGCTTTAAAGCGAGCAAGATAGATTATGTGTTTATAAGCCATTTACATGGCGACCATTATTTTGGTTTAATAGGTTTGCTTTCCAGTCTGCACTTAAACGGACGTGTTAAGCCTATTAAGATATTTGCGCCGGAACCTTTACAGGAAATACTGGCCCTTCAGTTTAAATATTCAGAAACGGTAATTAGGTATCCGATTGAATTTGTGGTCACTCAGGCAAATGAATCTGTTCAGATTTTTGAAAATGCTGATCTGGTTGTTGATAGCTTTGTTTTAAATCATAGAATTCCATGCACAGGATTTAAGTTTATCCAAAAGAAACGACTGCGTAAGCTCATTGTTGAAAAATTGGAGGAAGAGCAGATCGATATTGAGTATTATCCTTTGTTAAAAAGAGGTGTTGATCTTAATTTACCTGATGGCAGAGTTATCCTGAATAAGGATTATACTACTGACTCTGATACCCCTAAAAAATATGGGTATTGTTCTGATACATTGTTTGATGAAACATATTTTAAGAACATTGCAGATTGTGATTTGCTGTATCACGAGGCTACATTCTTACATGAAATGCTAGACCGCGCAAATATAACACATCATACGACGGCTTTACAGGCCGGTGAGATAGCCAAAATGACCGGGGCTGCAAAATTGCTTATCGGTCACTTTTCATCAAGATACAAGACGTTGCAACCTCTTTTGGATGAAGCAAAATCTGTTTTTGAAAACACTGAACTTGCAATAGAAGGTAATACTTATATTATTTGATTACTTATCCTTTTTACCCCCACCAAATATGGAGAAGTGAACATAACGTTTTGGGTTTGCTTTCAGATCTATCATCAGGTTATCAAGGCTTTTAGACGCATTGTTTAGATTGTCGTACATTTTTGTATCGTTAACTAACAGGCCTAGTGTTCCTTCACCATTATTGATTTTACCTACTATAGTTTGAAGATCTGCAACAGCTTTATTTGCATTATCTATTGTTTGTTTGAAATTAGCTGCAGCTACCTGATCAGTAATCGAATTGATATTGTTCAAAATGGCAGATATTTTGGCGTTGTTCTGCTTTAGATTGCCTGAAATTGCTTCTACATTGGCAAGAATTGCAGATATGCGGGTGCCTTCTGAACCAACTAGATTATCAACCTTTTTAGAGGTAGATTCTAAAGAAGAAAGGGTAGAGGCTATGCTGTTAAAGCTTTTGTCAACATTCTTTTGGAAATTTGGATTCAAGATGGAATTCACACTTGTTAGAATGGAGTCCATTTTTCCAATAATTAACTCAGCTTTTTTCTGAACGGGTTGTACCGTTTCAAGAATTCCTTTTTGAACGTTTGCATTCAATGTGTCACCATCCTGAGCAAAATCATTACCAGTACCCAGCGCCATTACAATTGCTTTACTTCCTAAAAGGTCGGTGCTTTCAAGCTTGGCAATACTATTTCTTGGGATCTCGTATTTGCCCTTGATTTTAAGCGTGGCAACAATTGAGCCGTCTGTTTGTAATTCCAGTTTATCTACACGGCCAATTTGATAGCCATTAATTAAAACCGGTTTGGATACCGCCAGACCATCAACACGCGAATATTTTGCATATAAAACAGTTTCACTTGAAAAAATGGCATTCCCCTTTAAAAAATTATATCCTATAATTAACAGGGCTATAGAAAAGGCAGCTAGTATGCCTACTTTGGTTTCGTTTGCTATCTTCATTCAGTGTATGTTCTTGGTATGTATTTACTTAATTTGTTTCGGTTTCCTTTTTGTAAGTTTTTATTGCCTTGAAAATTGAATTAACAATTTCTTCTTGTCCATGCGCTGAATTCATGTATTCTTCTTCGGTAGGGTTAGAAATAAATCCAATTTCTGTTAGTACCGCCGGCATTCCGCATCTTTGAAGAATTAAGAGTCCTTGTTCCTTAATCCCCCTGTTTACTCTATTGTCATCGTTGGTATAATTGTGCTGAATTAATTTAGCTAATTTCAGACTCTTATCCCTAAATATATTTTTGAACAAAGATAGTATAATAAATGTTTCAGGATCATTAGGATCGTAGCCATTATAATTTTGCTTATAATTCTTTTCGAGCTTGATGTCCTCATTTTCCCTAATGGCGGCATCTTGCTCATTTAAGCGGTGAGAACCTGCAACAAATGTTTCAGTGCCACTTGTAGATTTATTCTTTACATACGAATATTTAGGGGTCTTTTTGCCTCTTCTGTTTTTTGTATAACCGGTAACCACCCTTTTATCAGGCATTGAGTTACAGTGAATAGAAATGAAAAGATCGGCTTTATTGTCATTTGCAAGGGCAGCTCTTTTATAAAAATCTACATCAACATCTGTTTTTCTGGTATAAAGGATTTTTACTCCGGGTAATTCTTCTTCGAGCTTTTTGCCTAGCTTTAAAGCTACTTTTAGCGCTACATTTTTTTCCAATGAAAAACTTCCTCTGGCACCAGGCTTCGTTCCGCCATGTCCGGCATCAATAACAATAGTTTTAACTTTATAAGTTTGGGAAAATACTAGTTGTGAACTAAATAAACATAGTAATAATAACAGGGCTGCATTTTTCTTTACACTCATCTAATAATAGTTATTGATTCAATTATTTATCCTTCTATGCTTTTCTTGTAGTTTTCAATAGCCTTTAACAGACAATTGGTTATTTCAGTTTGTCCGGCCTCAGAATTCATATAGTCTTCTTCATCAGGGTTACTTATGAAACCAATTTCGGTTAATATGGCAGGCATACCTGCACGAGCTAAAACTGCGAGACTTTTTTCCTGAACACCACGATCGATGCGGCCAACATTAATGTATTGATCTTGTACCAGTTTAGCCAGTTTTAAACTTTGGGTTCTGAAAGTATTTTTCATTAGAGAAAGTATAATGAAATTTTCAGGATTGTTCGGGTCGAAGCCTTCGTAATTTTCCTTGTAGTTTTCCTCTAAGAATATGGATGCATTTTCTCTTTTAATAGCTTCGTCTTGTTCATTTACGCGTCCCATACCTGAAACAAATGTTTCGACTCCTCTTGTAGATGTGCTTTTTCTGCTAACTGTACTTGTTATTGGAACTCTTTTCCCCCTGCTGTTTTTTCTATACCCTGTGACTACAGTTGACCTGTATACCGGCATATCATTGCAGTGAATTGAAATGAAAAGATCTGCTTTTGCATTATTTGCGATAGCAATACGCTCATAAAGAGGAATAAAAACATCCTCAGTTCTTGTGTAAATTACTTTTACATCCTTCATATTCGCTTCAATGGCAGCACCCAGGTGTAATGCTGTTTTAAGGGCTACATCTTTTTCAGTAGAGTAGAGCCCTCTTGTACTGCCATCTTTGCCACCATGTCCGGCGTCAATAACAATAGTTTTTATTTTATATTCTTGCGTAAATGCCTGATAATTAGATATAGTAATAATAACTGCAGAAATAAATACAATCAAAATCGCATTTGGTCTGAGCAATGGTATATTTTTCATTAATTTTGAACGTTTTGGATTAAACATTAATGCAAAAATAACATTCACACACGAATTTGAAACTTTTACGGTACATCATTTTTTTAAACTTCATTGTTTTATTAACATCTGTTGGTAATCGAGCCCTTGCTTTGAATAATTTTTCATGGCAGCAAGTAATTAAACAAGCAGACACCACTAAGAAAGGTAACGCACAAACTGCGCCAAAAGATACGACTGCCAGTGAGAAAATAGAATACTCTGCTCAAGATTCCAGTTTTGTGGATAAAGAGAAGGAAATGGTTTACCTATATGGGAAAGCCAGGGTTAAGTACCAGGATTTCGAACTTGATGCCGATTATATTACTTACAATTCAAAAACCAAGCAGATTTATGCCAGTGGAAGAACTGATGCTAAGGGAAAGTATGTCGGCAGGCCTATTGTTAAAATGACCGGGCAATCCACATCGCTTGCAGACTCACTGTTTTATAATACAGAAACCAGTGTTGGTCGTATATGGGGAGTATATACGGAGCAGGAGGGAGGATTCTTTACAGGAGGTAAAGCAAAGAAGCAACCGGATGATGAAATTCATAGTAAAGGCCAGACCTATAGTACCTGTAACCTACCACATCCGCACTTTGGTATTTATATTACAAAGGGAATTGTTACCGAAAATCAGATTATTACCGGCCCTGTATATTTAAAAATAGAGGACATTCCTTTACCTATTGGTTTACCCTTTGCATTTTTCCCCAAGCCTAACAAGAAATCCTCTGGGGTCATTCTGCCCAGTCCTGGTGAAGATTATACAAGAGGTTTTTTTCTGCGGGATGGGGGCTATTACCTTGGTCTAAACGATTACTGGGATGCAAAAATGCTGGCTACAATTTATACCAGAGGTTCATACGAAGGCTCATTACTCTCTAATTATACGAAAAGATATAAGTATAACGGTAACATAAACTTCCGATATTCAAATTCAAGGTATGGTCTGGAAGGTACACCTGAATATACACCAAGAAAGGATTTTAACCTGCAGTGGACGCACAGTCAGAATGCAAATGCAAAACCTGGGACAACATTTTCTGCCTCGGTAGATGCAGGTACAAGTTCCTTTAATCAAAACACAGCCGGGGGAGCCAGTTATGATTATAATCAGTTTACTAAAAATACTTTAAGGTCATCCGTGTCTTATGGCCGGGTTTTTGGCAACGGAATAACCCTTGGTATTGCGGCAGATGGTTCTCAGGAAACACAAAATAAGTCTGTAAGCCTACGCTTACCCGATATCAGTTTAAGTGTCCCAACCTTTAATCCATTTGATTCAAAGGATAGGCTAGGAGAACAAAAGTGGTATCAAAAGATAACCGTTGGTTATAGCATGCAGGCTAGTAATACCATTACAACAACGGAAGATCAGTTATTTAAAAGAGAGTCGCTTAATAAATTTAAAAATGGGGTTAGTCACCAGATCCCAGTAAATATGGCCTTTAATATAGCGGATTATTTTAATTTCAATACAGGGGTATCCTATACCGAGAGGTGGCAATTTCAAACGGTACGTAAATCTTATTTAAAGGTTCTAAATAGCGGTGATCAGGAGATAATTGACACGGTTGCAGGTTTTAAACGCAATGGTGAGTATAGCTTAAACATGGGCGTATCTACAAAGATTTATAGTACGGCTCAGTTTAATAAGTTTGGTAACTTCAAAGCATTGAGGCATGTGATGACCCCTCAGGTAAGTTTTAGCTACAGACCAGATTTTTCGGATGTAGCTAAAGGATATTATAAACTCGCTTACTATACTGACGGAACTCCAAAAATTGGATCGGACGGACAGCAGCAAAAATATTCAATCTTTGAAGGCTCACCTTATGGCTTTCCGGGAGCTGGTCGCTCTGCTTCAATTTCATTCAGTTTAGACAATACGGTTGAAGCAAAGGTGCTTACTCCAAATGATACTACAGGAAAAGGCGATAAAAAAATTCCTATTATCCAGGGTTTAAGTATTAGCGGTTCATACAATTTTCTGGCCCCAAGCTTTAAACTATCGACCCTTGGATTTAGCGGGCGTTCGCAGTTTACAGATAAGTTAGGCGTAAATTATTATGGTACTTTAGATCCGTATAGATATACGGATACTGTAGATGTTTTGACTGGAAAGGTGAGCAGGAAACTAATCGATGACTACGTATGGAATGTGGGTAAACTGCCTCGTCTAACTAATTTTGGTTTCTCCTTTAATTATAGTTTAAATCCTGAGGCTTTAAAAAAGAAGAATGAAAACGAACAGAATTTAAAGGATAAAGCTGCAAAGACAGGTATGACACCAGAGCAGTCGGAGGAACTTGCCAAAGTAAGCAGGGACCCTAATGCATTTGTGGATTTTAAAATTCCGTGGAACTTTGCCTTTAGCTATACTTTTAATTACAATACAGACAGGGTTGGTCAAAATTCAACGATCACCAATACTTTGAATTTTAATGGTGATGCCAATATCACCCCGAAATGGAAAGTCCAGTTTAATTCTGGTTGGGATTTTAAGGCGAGTACCTTCTCGCAAACCTCTTTAGCTATATATCGAGATTTACATTGCTGGGATATGAGCTTTAGCTGGATTCCTTTTGGTGCTTATCAGTTTTATTCTGTGGACATCAAAGTAAAAGCATCAGTGCTTCAGGATTTAAAACTGAGCAAGAGAAAGAATTACTATACCCGATTCTAATATTTGAATTTATGCTAGCTGAAATAATAACGATAGGAGATGAGATTCTTATTGGTCAGATTGTAGATACCAATTCTGCCTGGATGGCCAAAGAACTTAATCTGATAGGAATTAAGGTAAAACAAATTACCTCAGTATCTGACGATGCTGATCATATATCTGAAGCTTTAGCACTTGCTGAAAAAAGAGCAAAAGTGATTCTGATTACCGGTGGGCTAGGCCCCACTAAAGATGATATTACAAAAATAACCCTCGCCAAATATTTTAATATGGGGTTTAGGAGGGATGAGGATACATTGGCGCACATTACTGAGATCTTTAAGCGGCATAACAGGCCAATGATCGAATCTAATATAAAACAGGCCGATGTTCCGGAAGGTTGTACGGTTATCAAAAATGAGAACGGGACAGCGCCTTGTATGTGGTTCGAGCATAATGGGAACATCATTGTATCTATGCCAGGTGTTCCATTTGAAATGATGTACCTGATGCAGGAACAGATTCTGCCTCGTTTAAAGGGAGCATTTAAACTTCCATTCATTGTTCATAAAACCATACTTACCGCTAATATAGGAGAGTCATTTTTAGCTGCTGAAATTGAGGATATTGAAAATAGCTTGCCTGAGCATATTAAACTTGCATACCTGCCAAGACTAGGTCAGGTACGTTTAAGACTGAGCAGCACAGGAACTAATGAAGCAATACTGAAAAATGAGGTAGAAATTTATGCTCAGCAGATTATTGCTAAAGTAAAGAAAAACGTTGTTGTGGAAGAGGATATTGCCCTTGAAAAGGCAATTCTAAATATAATGGATGAGAGAAAGCTTACGCTTTCGACCGCCGAAAGTTGCACCGGTGGTTATATTGCCCACTTGATTACACAACATCCAGGATGTTCATCTGTTTATGTTGGAGGGGCAGTCGTCTATTCTTATGAACTTAAGGAATCCGTTTTGGGTGTTAGCCCTAAAACCTTAAATAATTACGGTGCAGTGAGCGAACAGACCGTAAAAGAAATGGCTCAGGGAGCAATAGATCATTTTAAAACAGATTATGCTGTAGCGGTAAGTGGAATTGCTGGTCCGGATGGTGGTATGCCTGGTAAACCCGTTGGTACAGTGTGGATTGCGGTAGCGAGTAGTAAGCGTGTTGTGGCAAGGGTTTATAGTTTTGGAAATAAAAGAGCGCAAAACATAGAACGTTCAGCCATAGCAGCTTTGACCATGATTTTGAATGAACTTAACCAATATGGGGATTAAGTGTTCAAAATACTTTACTTTTGCATCCGATATCAATCATGAAATAAAAAATGGCTCAATACGAATTATTGTTACCTAAAATGGGGGAAAGTGTTGCAGAAGCAACCATCATTAAATGGGTTAAACAGCCCGGGGATATGATAGAGATGGATGATACGGTTCTGGAAATTGCTACAGATAAGGTTGATTCTGAAGTTCCATCACCAATAGCAGGTAAGCTAATTAAACAGTTGTTCAAGGAAGATGAAATTGTGCAGGTAGGTACTGTAATTGCGATTATTGAAACTGATTCTGATGCTGCTGAGGATGTTGCAGTTACCATACCTGCGGCAGAACAGTCTATTGTTGAAAGCATTCCCGGAACAGAACAATTGGCATCAAATGATGCCAGAGGCGCTGCGAAAGAAGATAGTGGTTCTGATCGTTTTTATTCTCCTTTAGTGAAAAATATAGCTGCTCAGGAAAATATTGCGATAAGTGAATTAGATGCTATATCTGGTACTGGTGCTGATGGACGTTTGACTAAGGATGACTTGTTAAATTATATTCAAAATAAAAAAGGGGGAGCACCTTCAATAGCTCCTGCTCCACAAGCAGCTAAAACTGAAACATCTGTTAAAGAAGAAACTGTTAAACCTGCATCTGTATCTCAGCCATTGACAAGTGTAAGTGGTGGTGATGAGATTATCGAGATGGATAGGATGCGTAAATTAATTGCCGAACATATGGTAATGAGTAAGCACACTTCGGCTCACGTAACATCATTTGTTGAAGCAGATGTGACTAATCTGGTCCTGTGGCGTGATAAGGTGAAGGGAAGCTTTGAAAAACGCGAGAATGAGAAGATTACTTTTACTCCATTATTTATAGAAGCTGTTGCCAAGGCAATAAAAGATTATCCAATGATCAACGTTTCAGTAAATGGAAACCAGATTATTAAAAAGAGAGATATTAACATCGGCATGGCCGCTGCTTTACCTAGTGGGAACCTGATTGTTCCTGTTATTAAAAATGCAGATCAGTTTAATTTGGTTGGATTAACTAAATCGGTAAACGATTTGGCGAAAAGAGCACGTATTTCTAAGCTTAAGCCTGATGAAACGCAAAATGGAACGTTTACACTGACTAATGTAGGTTCTTTTGGTAATGTAATGGGTACACCTATTATTAATCAACCACAGGTCGCCATTTTAGCCGTAGGCGCAATTAAAAAGAAACCAGCAGTATTAGAAACAGAATTTGGCGATGTAATCGCTATACGCCATATGATGTTCCTTTCGCTCTCCTATGACCATAGAGTTGTAGATGGAGCGTTGGGTGGATCTTTTGTAAGAAGAGTAGCTGATTATCTTGAAAATTGGGATTTGAACAGAGAAATATAAAATATCATAAAGCAAAAGGCCCCGAATGGGGCCTTTTCACTATCAAAACAAAGCAAAAATAATAACTAGTTAAATATCACTTCCTCTTCAGAAACCTTTAAGATTTGCTGTTCGGTGTAAGTGTACCTACCAGTATGAGCAATAAAAACATCCTTTTGCTCAAGAAGGTCGCGGTTAGCCAATAAAGTTTTCAGGCTTACATTTCCAATTACATATTTGTAATCATTACGGGAGAACCGCTCAATAATATTATCTATCTGCAGCTTTTCCAATGTATACTCATGGGTATAGCGCAAATAAACTTCAATGTTTACATTGTCGGTATGAACTAACCCATTGTGTTGATGGTATTTTTTATACTCATAACGATAATCATATCTTAGTGCAGCTATATCTGATAAAACAGCTGCTCCTGTAGGGTGACCACCTGCACCTTTTCCAAAGAAGAATTGCTTATCAGCAAAGGCGGCCTGAACAGTTACACCGTTGTATTCGTTTTCTACATTGAACAGAAAATCATCAGATTTTACAAACTTTGGCAATACATAAGTAATGATTTGCTTGGTGCTTATTTTACGCGCAGTAGGTACAAGTTTAATTCTAAAGTTCTTCTCTCTGGCGTACTTAATGTCATGCTCTGATAAGTTCTGAATGCCAACATTAAGTATCTTATCAGGATCAATAAATAACCCGTAAGCATGTGCAGTTGCAATAGCCAATTTAAATTTAGGATCATAACCTCCAACATCCAGAATAGGATTAGATTCAGCAAAACCAAGATCTTGCGCCTGCTTTAATGCCACGCCATATTCAAGATTTTCATTAAATATTTTAGATAGAATGTAGTTAGATGAACCGTTGAATATTCCACTTATACCGTGCAGTAATTCATTGTCGTAATATTCTTCCAGATTACGGATGATAGGTATACTGCCGCAAACTGCACCTTCATATAATAGAGATGCATTATGTTTTTCTTGCAATTCAACCAGTTCGGCCAGATGAGTAGCAATCATTTTTTTATTGGCAGAAACTACATTTTTACCGCTGATTAATGCTCTTTTAACGATGTTGTAGGCAATCTCTGCGTCATCAATTAACTCAACTACAGTGTTAATTTCACTATTGTCTAATATTTCGTCATGATTTGTGGTGAAAAGATGTGCCTCAAGGCTACGTTTTTTCTCAGGATTTTTAATAGCTATTTTAACGATCTCAAGGTTTAGGTCCTGACCGCGAATAATATCATGCAATCCTTGTCCAACAACTCCAAAACCAAATAAGCCGATCTTAAGTTTCTTACTCATCTAAATACTATGCTGTTTTATGTAATTTAATTATTTTCTTATTTGCACTTTCTTTTAAGAATGTGCCAATTATGTTGGTTAATATGTCTGTCTCAATTAAAAAACCATCGTGGCCATAAGCAGAGCTAATACTTTTGAGTGCTGCTCCTGGAATATGCTTCGCTAAAAACTCTTGTTCACAAAGCGGGAACAGAACATCGTTTTCAATTCCTATTACCAGCGTATTCGCTTTAACTAATGCTAAGGCATCAACAATACTTTTTCTGCTTCGGCCAACATTATGGCTGTCCATTGCTTTACTCAAGTACCAATAGCTGTAGGCATTAAAACGTTTACACAGTTTTTCGCCCTGATAATTCTGGTAAGAGGCGGCTCGGAATGAACCTGTTTTGTCATTTACACTTTCTAATTGAGTAGCTGAATATGCTTCATAAGTGCGATAAGATAATAAAGCAATGCTTCTTGCGGCTTTTAAACCTTTTAAGCCACCATCTGGCTGCTGTGCATAAAATGTACGATCAGTGCTGATTGCTAAACGCTGACTCTCGTTAAATGCAATTCCCCATGGTGAGTGTACTGCATTTGTAGCTACAAGAATTAGATTGTCTACGCTCTTGCTATCTGTAATGGCCCATTCCAATGCTTGTTGCCCGCCTAAAGAACCGCCAATTAATACTTTAATGTGTTGAATGCCAAGATATGATGCAAGCAAGCGGTGAGCAGCGACCAAATCTCTGATGGTAAATTCTGGAAAAGCAAGGTAATACGGTTGCCCTGTTACCGGATTTATACTTAATGGATTGGTTGTACCGTAATTAGACCCTAATACATTTGCACAGATGATAAAGTGTTCCTCAGGGTTAAACAGGTCGTTATTGCCGAAAAGTCCTTTCCACCAGTCTAAAACATCAGCATTGGCTGTAAGCGCATGGCATACCCAGATCACATTATCTTTCTTTGCATTTAGTTTGCCATAAGTTTGATAAGCAATCTCTAATTTGCGTAGTTTTTTCCCGTTCTCTAGCTTAAATAACTTTGTATGCGTATATGTGGCAGTAGTGCTCATTCTTTAGATCTTGTAGCGTTTTATTTTATTTGTTGATAGCAGCAAAGGCTTGTTCAAAATCAGCCTTAATGTCGTCTATGTGTTCAATTCCTACAGAAACACGTAGCTGGCTGGCTGTAATGCCTGCAGCAATTTGTTCCTCGTCACTTAGTTGTTGATGCGTAGTTGCTGAAGGTTGTATGATAAGGGTTTTTGCATCACCCAGGTTTGCAAGGTGGCTAACAAGTTTAAGATTGTCGACCAATGCCGTTGCTTTTTCTTTATCACCATGTAGTTCAAAAGATAGCACTGCACCGAATCCATTCTTTAAATACTTTTTGGCGTTAGCATGGTATGGACTGCTTTCAAGTCCGGGATAGTTTACGCTCTTCACAGCATCATGGCTTTCTAACCAGGTCGCCAGTGCAAGTGTGTTATCTACGTGACGTTGCACGCGAAGTGATAAAGTTTCTAATCCCTGAATTAAAAGGAAAGAGTTGAAAGGAGAGATGGCCGGGCCAAAATCTCTTAACCCTTCAACGCGGGCACGAATAATGAATTGAATATTTCCAAAAGGACCACCAATTCCAAAAACATCATTAAAAATTAAACCATGATATCCTTCTGATGGTTCGGTAAATTGAGGGAATTTGCCATTTCCCCAGTTGTAATTTCCACCATCTACTATTACCCCGCCAATACTGGTGCCATGTCCGCCAATCCATTTGGTAGCAGATTGCACAACAACATGGGCGCCGTGTTCTAAAGGTTTAAACAGATAACCAGCTGCGCCAAAAGTATTATCTACTATTAACGGTAAATCGTGCCTGTTGGCAATGGCAGATAGTTTTTCGAAATCGGCAATACTGAAAGCAGGATTACCAATGGTTTCTAAATATATAGCTTTAGTATTTGCATCGATTTTTGATTCAAAATCGTTGGCATCATCGCCATTAGCAAACCTAACCTCAATACCAAGACGTTTAAAGCTTACTTTGAACTGATTATATGATCCGCCATATAAATGAGATGAGGATACAAAATTGTCACCTGCCTGTAGGATATTATTTAATGCAATAAATTGAGCCGCCTGTCCCGAAGCTACGGCTAAAGCAGCCACACCGCCTTCAAGTGCTGCTATTCTTTTTTCGAAAACATCAGTTGTCGGATTCATGATCCTGGTGTAAATGTTTCCGAATTCCTTTAGCGCAAATAAGTTTGCACCATGTTCGGAGTTCTTAAAACCGTAAGAGGTAGTTTGGTATATTGGAACAGCTCTTGATCCTGTAGTAGGATCAATTTCCTGACCTGCATGTACTTGTAATGTTTCGAATTTATGTGATGTTGACATGTTATATTTAGTTTTAAGTGGTTCCTGTTATGTTTTTGAGTCGATACGTTGCGGAGATTTTAGCTTCGGAAACGTATACCGTTGTTAAGCGTACCCCTGCAAGGGGCCTTCCGTATGAATGTGAAATGCAAAAGGAAGATTTGTAAATTATAGTATGCAACAGCACATGCAATTAGCCTGCTGAGGATAACAATAATTAAACAGATTTGAAGTAATGCTTACAGTTTTCATTTTGTTTCAATTTATCTTTCCAAACGACACCATGTCTTTTGGTCAGGAATTGGCACCTTCTCCATCTTGGGAGGGTTGCCAGTGGGTCAAAGAGCCTGTCTCTCGCCACTTCTTTATAAATCAAACCTTTTTATTAAGGAAGGTTGACTTGGTTAGCTTTCGCTAAATGATATCGCAAATGTAGATTTAAGTTAATAAATATCCAAAATTATATTTTGGATATTTATTAACTTGTTGTATTACAGTGTTGTAAATTAATTTTTTGATGGGGTTGCTTGATTTTATCCTGCAAGTGCCTGATCTAAATCTGCTATTAGATCATCTATATGCTCAAGCCCAACAGATATCCGAATTAAATTTTGTGGGGTTTTGGTGTCAGGTCCTTCAACAGATGCACGGTGTTCTATTAAACTTTCAACTCCACCTAAACTTGTAGCCTGCGCAAAGACTTTAACTTTATTAACCACTTTTCTGGCTTCATCAGATCCACCTTTAACTAACACCGATAACATTCCTCCATAGCCATTCATTTGCCTTTTTGCGATGTCGTACTGAGGGTGGGTTATTAATCCCGGATAATAAACTCTTTCAATAGCAGGGTGTTTTTCTAGATGTAATGCTAAAGCCAATCCATTAGTACAGTGGCCGCGCATGCGATATGCCAATGTTTTGATGCTTCTTATTAACAGAAAACAATCGAAAGGAGAGGGTACTGCTCCACCAACTTGCTGTATGTTTCTGATCTTTTCCCAAAATTCATTTTTTTCTGCCGTGATAAGTACCCCACCCAGAACATCACTATGGCCACCAATATATTTTGTGGAAGAGTGCATTACAATATCCGCCCCAAAATCAATAGGGTTTTGTAAGCATGGCGAAGCAAAAGTGCTGTCGCATGCAAGAATAAGGTTGTTCTCCTTGGCGATTTTGGAAACCCCGGCAATATCTGTAATTTTTAATAATGGATTAGAAGGGGTTTCTATCCATATCAATACAGTATTCTTCTTAATGAATTTTGCTATGTTATCAAGGTTCGTAAGATCTATAAAATCAATTTCAAGAGTATCTTTAAAAATGGTCTGCAGTTGTTTTTTAAAACCCCAGTACATGTCGTCAGGAGCAATGATATGGCTTCCTGGTTTTAAAGCCTGAAAAACTGCCATTCCAGCCGTATTTCCTGAAGAAAACGCACAGGCTTCTACACCTTTTTCTAATTCTGAAAGCGCATTTTCCAGTGCTGATCTATTTGGATTACTTACTCTGCTATACATATGTCCACCAGAGTAGCCACCATCTTCATCTCTCAGGAATGTGGTAGATAGATTTATAGGAGGTGTAACATCATTAGTGCTGACTTTATATAAATTTCCAGCATGTATTGCAAGTGTTTCTGGCTTCATTATTACGGGGTTAAAAGTTAAGATTGGGCATAAGATGTAACAAAGTTAAGGGTATAATGTTATTCGCCTTAAGTTTTGGCAAGATTTATGTAATTGAATTATCAAATTAAAGAAGAATATGAAAAGAATATTACTGATAGCAGCCATTTTATGCAGTTCGTTAATGGTTTTGCAAAGTTGTTCGCCTAAAGGTGGTGCAACTCAAAGTTTAAAGAAAGGTAATGTAACTGGTAATTGGGTTTTAAATGATATTACATTTGAAGGCTTGCCGCAATCAGCAGTAAAATCATTGTTTGATGAAGGTTCTTATACTTGCTTCAAAGGAAGTGCCTGGAGTCTCACTAATAGCGGAAACGGAAGCTATACCTTACCAGGTGGAGGAGAGTGTACTGCAAAAACTCAGAAAATATACTGGTCAGTAAGTCCTGCTGACGAGACATTCCAATTCAAAAAGATCTTTGAAGGCGAAAAAGCCAAAAACGTAACTTCTGGTTACAGATCGGTATTGTCTTCTACAGATGGCAATAGTATGGTTATTAAATCACCTGTAGAATATGGAGCAAAAACTGCTTACATTGTCTTGAATTTTACAAAAGCAGCGAAATAAGAGTAAAATAGTTTGGTTTAGGGAAAAGGGTTCAATTAGTTTTGAGCCCTTTTTTTATTGATTTCTTTGTTAGATGTATTTTAATTTCTACCTTTGAATTCATCTGATGATATGATGAATTAACATGAAAGATCTTATACAAAAAAAGTCTCTTGCGGATGAAGTAGCCGCGCGATTAAGTGAGCAGATTTCTCTTGGACAATACAAAGTGAATGAACAGTTGCCGATAGAACCGGAATTAATGAAAAACTTTGGTGTTGGACGCTCAACTATAAGGGAAGCCATAAAAATATTAGCTAANTCTGGGTTACTTAGAGTTCAACAAGGGATTGGAACTTTTGTAGATCANCTAACAGCAAATAGGGAACCTATGGATTTGCGGTTNAAGCGTGCGAATGTTAAAGATCTGGATGAGGTTAGGCAATTACTTGAAATGAAAATTGCAGAGAAAGCAGCACTTAACAGAACTGAAAGTGATATTATAATCATAAGAACTCATCTGGAAAACAGAAGAAGAGCAGCCAAGGAGGGATTAATAGATGAATGTATTGAAGCAGATGTGCAATTTCATATATCAATTGCCGAAGCTTCAAAGAATGAAATACTTGCCGACTTATATAAATCAGCCTCCATTCATTTAAAAAATTGGTTCCTTCAAACACATTCAGATGCCAGAGCCTTCGAAGAAACTTACATATATCATGAGCAGTTGCTAAAAAGCATTATCGCCGGAGACCCAAAAAAGGCCTGGAACATTGCCGCAAAAATATTAGGACACGTATCTCAATAAAAATTTATTAAAATTCATCAGATGATCTGATCTGAAAAATATGGAAAAAACATCTTTTACAACCACTGCCGTTATCGACACAAAGAGAATTACACAACAAACAGTATTCTCTATTTTATTCACAATTAGTTTTACACATTTACTTAATGATATGCTTCAGGCAGTAATTCCTGCTGTATATCCTGTAATAAAAGAAAAGTTCAGTCTTACGTTTGCTCAAATAGGTCTTATTACTTTAACTTATCAGCTAACAGCATCAATATTGCAACCCTTTATTGGTTTTTATACAGATAAGAGGCCCCGCCCGTATTCACTTGTTATTGCAATGGGCTTTACGCTCTGTGGACTTGTAGCTGTGTCCTTTGCTTCCAGTTTTTTAAATATCCTTCTTGCAGTAAGTTTAATAGGAGTAGGGTCCTCAATATTCCATCCGGAATCTTCCAGGGTAGCACATTTAGCTTCCGGAGGTAAAAAGGGACTTGCACAATCTATTTTTCAGCTGGGTGGAAATGCAGGTAGTGCTATAGGTCCGCTTTTGGCGGCAATTATAGTTGTCCCTCATGGTCAATTTTACCTTATATGGTTTTCATTAGCTGCAATTTTAGGTATTGTAGTACTGTCTAGGGTTGCAAAATGGTATCAGGAACAATTGGCCTTAAAGGCATTAAATAAAAGCATCCTTAAGGAAGAGGTTCATCATAATTTATCTAAGAACCGAGTGGTACTTTCCTTAGGTATTTTGATGGTACTTATCTTTTCAAAATACTTCTACATGGCTAGTATGACTAGCTATTACACATTCTACCTAATGGATAAATTTAATGTGTCGGTGCAGCAGTCTCAGGTCTACCTATTTGCTTTTTTAGGGGCTGTTGCTGCCGGTACGTTAATTGGAGGACCATTAGGAGATAGATTTGGCCGTAAGTATATCATCTGGATCTCAATTCTAGGTGCAGCGCCATTCACATTATTGCTGCCGTATGTTTCTTTATTCTGGACAGGTGCTTTATCTGTTGTTATTGGCTTAATTATTTCTTCCGCATTTTCTGCAATACTGGTTTATGCAACCGAATTGGTACCCGGAAAAGTGGGGATGATTGCTGGTCTGTTCTTCGGTTTTGCATTTGGTATGGGCGGATTAGGCTCCGCAGTTTTGGGGAAGCTGGCCGATCAGACCAGTATTGAATATGTATTTAAAATTTGTGCTTTTCTTCCTTTGATTGGGATTTTTACAGGGTTTCTCCCAAATATAGAGGGTAGTAAAAAAAGATAATTCTTGCGCTCGATCGTACTCCTTTATTCATTAAATAGTAGTGAATTAGGAGTACTTTTTATTTATCCCACCATACCCTTGATGTTAGTGCATCACCACCATTTAATCTCGCAACTGCAGCTTTATAGTTCTCAGGATTATTCAAAGCTTCAGAGGATAGGTATATCATTCTTCTGGGTATGGTCCCATTAGTTACATTACCAGTATAGTTAACAGGTATCAATTTAGGGTAACCGGATCTTTTCCAATTTAGCCAGGATTCAATAAAATTGAAATTGGTGCCTGTAGCCACCCAATACTGGGTGTTAATTTGATTAAGGGCTGATTCCGGGTCAGATTGGGTTAATGGATGCTCATTTACGTAGGCGTTGATGATTTCAGGGGCTATTTTTGCCTGTAGATCCTGTTGTTCCATTGATTGCAATGCGCCCCTCAGACCATTTGAATAATGTTCCGCCGCGGTGCCGGGAACATCCCATCCTTTCAGTTTTGCCTCAGCGAGTAAAAACTGTGTTTCGGCATATGTTATGATAAAAATGGGTCCGCCAAGTTTTAGGTATACAGCAGTTCTTGGTCGGGAGTATTTACCTAGAGGAGCAAAATCAGCCCCTGAACCTGTTCCTCCAGGATATAAGGGATGTTTGCTGATATCGGTATTTCCTCCAAGCAGATCATATCCGTTAGGCAGTCCAATTTGAACTGATGCCTCTGTATTTCCTGAAAGTGTTTGATTTATATTTTTTGCAAGACCATCCTGAGGTATTTCAGCGATGACGGCCAATCTTGGATCGCCAGTATCTCTTAGATAATCAATTAAGGTTTTGCTCCATTTTACTTCAATATAATCTGAAAACACACGTAATGCAACTGAAGAGCTATTTTGGCTACCCGAGCTGGTAGCATCAGTCATTAGAATTGCGTTGTCACTTGCGTCAGAAAAAGCATGGGTTGAAGCTTTTTCAACCCAGAGTCGCGCGATATCTGGTCGAACTTTGCTCAATCTCATCGCTACCCGTACCATTAAAGCATAGCCAAACTTCTTCCATTTGTTAATGTCTCCATTGTAAAACAGATCTGCAGTTGGCCCGGGTTTATCAGGATTCAAATTGTCAATGGCTTTTTCAAGGTCTAACAACATGGAATTGTAGATGTCCTCCTGTTTATCATATAAGGGATATTTAATGCCTTGCCTGGCTTTTGCGGCTTCATTATAAGGTACATCTCCATAAGTATCCGTGATTCTTTGCAAAATTAGTACAAACATGATGTCACCAATATTGATCAGATTTGAATATTTATCAGCATCTTTTTCAGTTGCTAGTCGCTGCATTTCTCTTATTGTGGAGGCCTCTGCATAGCCCTCTTCAAAAATCCTTCCTTGATAATCGGTAAAGCTCGCCACATTTATATATTTATCCCCATTATTATAATAGTAATAAGTAGATGCGAGTAACTGCGTCATTGTGCTTTGATAAAGCAACTGATAATAACCTTTATTTGCGAACTTTAATTGTGCTGTTGAAAGTAGACCATTAGGGTCATAGTTTGAAGCATTGGATTTTGTCGGATCTGTATTTATTTTATCCAACTTCTCTTTACTGCAGCTAAACATAATGATCATTATTAAAACCAATGGAAGAATAATTACTTTTTTCATAGCATACAGTTATTTAAACTTCAGATTTAGGTTTATACCAAACGTTCTTGTTGCAGGTAATGATGCGCCCTCTATTCCTGCATAAGCAAGGCTGGGAGAGAACTGAGATTCGGGGTCTATATTTTTAGTATACTTCAAAATAGTTAATAGATTCCTTCCTATTAAATCTATTGATACATTTTTAAAAGGCGTTTTATTTAATATTTTGGACGAGAATGTGTAGCCAAGCACAACTTGCCTTAGTTTTATAAAACTGCCGTTTAAAACAGCGAGTGCAGAGATGTTTGTAGCTAACGCCGGGTAGTAGTTATAGGCAGGAACATTTATGGTATTTGTTTCTCCATTTTCATACACACCGTTGGCAACTATACCTGTTTCACGACCAATAAGGGTTGCCTTATTAAGGCCCAGAACGTAGGAGTAGGTTTCTGTAGCCGAAAGGATTTTGTTTCCAAATTTATAATCGATTAGAAAGCTTAAACTGAAGCTTTTATATTGGAAGTTATTACTGAAACCTCCGTAGTAAGATGGAAGAACACTGCCCATTGGTTTCATATCCCCTCGTTTCGGAATTCCATCTGTACCGATGATCATGTTCCCATTCTTGTCGCGCTGATAATCATAAGCCATGATCTGGGTGATAGACTTGCCAACAACAAGGGCTGTACTTGCGTTTAATGGACGATAGGTGCCCCCAAACGCATAGCTGCTGATACCATCTATTGATATCAATAAGTTATTTATGTGACTGGCATTGATTCCTGCCTTCCAACTAAAATTCTTATTGGTTATCAAATTGGTTTGTATAGAAGTTTCGATACCTGTATTACGGGTTTTGCCTAAATTTACATAAGCGGATGTGAATCCTGTGGTTACAGATTGCCCGGCGTTAATAATTTCCTTATTGGTAATCCTGTGGAAATAAGTGAAATCAAGGTCTAATTTGTTTCCGAAAAGTTTTAAATTAATGCCGGTTTCAAATTCATTTAAAGTGAAAGGCTTCAGATTGTAGTTGGGCAGATCCCTGGAAAAATTTCCTAGAGGAACACCGTTTATGGACTTATCTGAAGAATAATAGATCTGTGTGGTATAAGGCACTGCTGGTTCTCCGCTTGTTTGGGCAAAACTTGCTCTTATTTTACCAAAATCCAGACCTTTTATTTTTAAAAAGTTAGAGAATATAAAACTTCCGGAAACGCTTGGCACAAAAATGCCCCTGCTATTGCGTGGAAGCGTAGAGTATACATCGTATCGGCCGGTGGATGATAGGGTAAGATATTTTTTGAAATCCAGGTCAATCGTGTAATACGCCGACTGAGTAACAATTCTTGTTAGGGCATTTTTACTACTAACGGCAGCTAGATTTTCAACCGTGTACAAATAGGGTATAATAAATTGAGTACCAGTTAGCTCATTAGATTTTGTTCTTCTATTACGGAAGCTTGCCCCTGCAGATATGTCTATGTTAAGGTCTTTAGTAATATCTCTGTTTCCCGAAAGAAGAATGTCGGTATTTAATTCTGATGTTTTTGATTGATTTAAAGCGTTTATCCCACCCTGGCCATTTATAGAAAAAGCGGTGCCTGTTGGTACTATACTGATAATATGGTCATTGCTAATGTCATAACCAAATCTTCCTTGTAGGAACACCCAGTTGCTCAAATCGTATTTGATAAGCGCCGAGGATATAAATCTGTCACGCGAAGAATTGTCTTCTTTTTTATTGATGGTGAAATATGGATTGGTTTTGTATTCATCCGCATTCCACCTGGTCTCGGCTCCGGTATTTACATCATATCCCGGAGCTAACAACGCTTGATCTGCACTTGTTGCTATGGCAGCGATGCCGTAATTCGCATTGATAGGGCCATCGCTAAGGTAGGATCTGTTTTTTCCGCGTTCGTAAATGTAATTGCCATTTAACGTGAGTGTAAGTTTTCTGGTCAGGTCATACGAGGTAAATAGGTTGGCTGTTTTTCTGTTCAGATCGCTATTCCTTAAAATAGATTGATAATCAAGAACCGAGGCAGATGCGTGATAGCTGCTTTTATCTGATCCGCCATTTAGGGAAATGGTATTTGTAAATGCCGGCGCCGTTCTATAGAATGTTTTTATATTGTCTTTTACCGGTACATAGGGACGGTTTTCTCCATTAATTTGTACGCTTTGCAGTCCATCCATTTTTTCTCCCCAGCTAAGTATACCGGTTGCAATTGCTCCTGCGATGTTTTGCGGCCTTAAATTTTGTAAACCCTGACCATATATGTATTGATAATCGGTATTGTTTACAGGACTGTCAAATGAGAAATTGGAATTGTATTCAACAGAATTACCCGATTTCTTTTTTCCACTTTTAATGGTAATTATGATCACACCATTTGCGGCACGTGCACCATATAAAGCAGAAGCGGAAGATCCTTTTAATACGGTAATCGTCTCTACGTCATCGGGGTTGATGTTACTGATTCCATCCCCATAATCTACACCTCCATATTCATTTGCACTCCCACGCTGAGTATTATCTATAGGTATACCATTAATAATAAAAAGAGGCGGCCCGGCATCCTTGCTTGCGGTACCTCTTAGCAGTATTCTGGCAGACGAGCCCGGCCCTCCATTCACACCACTCACATTTAGCCCTGCTACCAGTCCCTCTAATGCCATAGCAAGGTTCGATTCCCTCGCCTTTGTTAATGAAGAACCATCAATAGTTGAAACTGAATAACCTATCTTTCTGTTCTCTTTTTTAATATTTAAGGCTGTTACGATGACTTCATCCAGTAGCTTAACGGAATCAATGCCTTGATCTTCATTTGATCTCGGTTTTATAACAATAAGGTTATTGGAAAGTAGTTTATAGTTATAATTAGTGCTACTAAGGATCTGGTCAAGTACTTTGAACGTTTCCTCGTTCTTTATATTGATGGTAATTTTCTTATCAGGAATTTTACGTTCACTAAATACAAACCGATAAAAAGTCTGATTTTGTATTTCATTGATAACTTGATCAAAACTTGCCGATTCGAGCTTTAATGTCACTTTCGTTTGCGAATGGACATTAATTGCTGTCATAAGGAAGCAGAAAATCAATACGTGCCGCATCGTCTTCATCATAAGCTTCGTACTCGGGTCTAGGTGGTGATTTGGTTTGAGGGATTTTAATAAATATATATAATATTCCCGTCTTTTTTATAGCTGAAATCTTCTATATAGCTCAAAGCATTTAATAGTTCATCTATGCTTTCTTTCTCAAACTTTCCCGTGAAAGTATAATCTTTCTTTTTCTCATCATTAAACCTGATTTCAACGCCATATTTTCTTTCCGCATCCCGGGCAATAGAAACGAATGTTTGATTTTTGAATGCCAGTCTGTCGTTTAACCAGGAGGTTTCCATGATGTTGTTGTTGCTGCTATCCATTGAATTATAATAAGTCAAAGGGGTTATGGTATAATTAACACTGTTTTTGTCAGCAATGGTAAACTTCTGGTTTGGTTTTAATATGATCTTTTCAGCAGGTTTATTGTTCAATGTGACCTGAATAAGCCCTCTTACCAAAGTTGTTTCAATAAATGAATCATCCTCATAAACTTTTACATCAAAAGCAGTTCCCAGTACCTTTATCCTCATATGTTTGGTATGGATAATAAAAGGATGATCAGGGTCTTTCTTAACATCAAAAAAAGCTTCACCATTCAGATATACTTCCCTGGTTTTTCCGCTAAAGGATGCTGGATATTTTAATTGACTTTTAGCGTTTAAGTTTATCTCAGTACCATCTTCAAGTATAATTTTTGATTTATCCCGGCTAGGGGTTTGCAAAACTTTCCATTCAGTAGTATCGTTTTTACCGGCAGGATTATCTGGAATAAAGAAATGATATGCCACAAAAGAACAGGTGCAAAATGCAATAACAGCTGCAATCCTGTACCAACTGACAAAGTTTCTTTTTATCGGCTTTTCAATATTTTGAATAGGTTTAGGCTCCGGAATAGTTATTTGTTGCTTAATCTTTTCAAAAACTGCATCAATATTGTTAGCGCCTGATTTTTCGTCATTAAAATAACCGGTTAGATTTTCGTACTCATTCCTATGGACGGTACTTTTTGAAAGCAGTTCTTTAAGCTCAATAAGCTCTTTGGGTGAAATTTCACCGGCCAATCTTTTGCCCAATAACTCCGTAAATCTTTGATCAGTCATTTGTGTTTTTTGTTGTGTTATTATATAGTACTCTTTTTACTTAAAAATGCCTACAATGCGCTAAAAAATAGTTTGTTATACTTATTAAAAAAATAAGACTTATAATTTTTCCGCTAATATTTTGTTTATCATTATTACCACATAGATCCTTAGCTTCTTTATAGGAAAGCAGTGTAATCCTTAATTTATCAATAGCCCTAAAAAGTTGTGTCTGCACTGTTCTTGGAGATATATCTAGAATTTCAGCTACCTCTTTATATCTCATTCCATTTTCTTTAATCAACCTAAAAACCATTTTTGCCTGCAAGGGAAGCTTTTCAATTGCACTATCTAATTTAATATGTAATTCTTTACGTTCTAATTCTTTCTCAGGATTGTTGTTGTCTGAGAATGGATACTCGCCCGACAATTCTAATTCAGTTATATGGATTCCTGAATGCTTTTTTAGATGTTTTAATGATTGATTTCTAACAGCAACAAATAGATATGTTTCCGGATTAATTACATGCAGGTTTCCTTTCCTGTTCTCCCAACACTTTACAAATATTTCTGAAATAATATCTTCTGCAACCTCCTTTTGAGTCACATAGTAACAGCAAAATTTAAAAAGTTTATTGAATAGCGCATAGTATAAAGCCTCAAAGGATTTAACATCGTCTTCAATGGACATTCTGATCCACAGACTGGATAAGTCGGGCTTTACTGTTTTCAATTGCTAAATAGATTGGTTTTTTTCCAATGCAATGTAGTGAATAAAAATAATTTCAAAAAAAATGAATTCCTTGTAGGCAATTTCTTTCTGAAATAGATCCCTTCTCTAAATACGTTGGCTAACCAAGCTCATTTACAATAACCATTTGTAAATAACCGACTGTATTAATAAAAATTATTAAACTAAACTAAACAAATGTATGAAAATGAGGAAAGTTCATTCCACAACCAGTGCCCTAGAAATCACATTTTCTAGCACCACCAAAGGCTTGCGGAAGCTAGTGCTCCTAGCAGTTGCTGCGCTTGGCTTACAGAATACCGCTAAGGCTGAGGGTATTGTAATAAACAAAAGTCTATTTCCAAATCTCTCCAAGGTGGTAAAACACTCCATTAATGTTAGTGAGATGGTTGCTAAAACGGTAACCGGATTGGTAGTCGACGATGCCGGATTGCCACTTCCTGGTGCAACTGTTGCCGCAAAAGGTACCAATGCGATAACAGTTACCGGCGCTGATGGGAAGTTTACCTTAACCGTTCCTGATAATGCCACCATACTGGTCGTTTCCTATATCGGCATGGAATCCCAGGAAGTAAACATCAGCAATTTAACCAATGTAACTATAAAGTTAAAACCTTCAGGTGATGCAAGCCTAACAGAGGTAGTCGTTACCGCTTTAGGTGTAAAACGTGAGAAAAGAGCACTTACCTTCGCGGCACAGCAACTTGCAGGCACAGAACTTACAAAAGCTGGAAGTCCCAATTTCATGGAGGCTTTAAGTGGTAAAGCTGCTGGTGTTGATATCGGCATCAGTAACTCCGGTGTTGGAGGTTCAACAAAAACAGTATTAAGGGGCTCAAAATCAATTGCAGGAAATAGTGAAGCACTTTTTGTAATTGATGGGGTGCCTGTAGTAAATAACAAAGGCGGGCAGCCGGGTTCTTATGGTGGAACAGATGGTGGCGATGGTCTTTCTGCACTAAATCAAGATGATTTTGAATCGGTTACTATTTTAAGAGGGGCCAATGGTGCTATTTTATATGGTAGCCAGGGAGCTAACGGCGTAATTTTAATCAACACCAAGAAAGGTCAGGACGGCAAAATTGCTATCGCTTTAAATTCTACAATAAATTTTAGCAATGCGGCAACATTACCTGAGTTTCAATTTGATTACGGTGCAATAGGTGGCAGCGATTACAGTTGGTCCAAAACAAAGGGGGACTACCAGCGTAACTATATTGATGATTTTTTTCAGACAGGTGTAAATACCATTAACTCACTATCAGTATCTGGTGGCAATGAAAGAACAACGACCTATTTTTCCTATGGAAATAATAACGCATCGGGCATTGTGCCAACCAGCACTTACAATAAGCATAATGTTACTTTAAGCCAGGAAACAAAATTATTTGATGATAAGGTTACTTTGAGTGGAAATGTGAGGTTCTCCAACGAAAAGTCAAAAAATCGTCCTGGCGCCGGTTATTACAATAATCCGTTAACGGGGTTGTATTTATTTGCCCGTGAAAGAGATTTTGCCGATTACAAAACCAATTATCAAGTTTTTAATACTGAACGAAATCTGTATAAACAAAACTGGTATTCTACTGAAGAAAAACAAAACAACCCATATTGGGAACTATATAATGACCCAAAACTTTCCACTAGTAACAGAGTAATTGCTTCAGCAAAAGCTTCATACGCATTTCTACCACATTTTAAATTTGATGTACGTGGAAACATTGATTATAATGACAGATTATTAGACTACCGTTATGCTGCAGGAGGTAACTCAGTAAGCGTAAGTTCTAACGGAACATGGAATTACACCAAGTATAATGACAAGGCCTTATATGGTGATGCCATCTTAAGCTATGACAACACTTTTGGTAAATTCAGCTTGAATGGCGTTGTGGGAGGAAGTATACAGGATTATACGTTTAATGATGGGATGACTTTTGCCAACGGCACAACACCGCTCCAGTACCCGAACTTTTTCAGTTTCGCAAACCTGCCTTATAATCTGGTTATCAATCAGACCTACAGCAGAGTTCAGAAACAGGGCTTATTTGCCAATGCCTCTCTAGGGTTCAAAGATATGCTCTATGTAGATCTGGCAGGACGCAATGACTATGCTTCTACACTGGCAACTACTGGCAACGATTCCTATTTTTATTATTCGGCAGGTGTGTCCGCTATAATCAGCCAGATGGTAACCATGCCCACAGAAATCAATTTCTTAAAACTAAGGGCATCAACCTCGCAGGTAGGAAATGAGGTGCCATATAATATCGTAAACCCAGGTAATGTTATCGGTGGTGCAGGTGGACCGAACGGCATAGGAGGGATTACCAGAAATACACAGACCCCTTTTGCGACATTGGTGCCTGAAAAGATAATCAGTAATGAGATTGGCCTGGAAAGCCGTTTTTTAAACGATAGACTAACTCTTGATTTTACCTATTATAAAAACACAAGTACCAACCAATTTTTATCTTTGCCAGCCCCTTCGGGTTCCGGTTACACCTTTTACTATGTGAATGCAGGTAAGGTGACCAACCAGGGTTTTGAGTTAACGTTAGGTGGAGACCCAATAAAAAACGAAAACTTCCGGTGGAACACCTCCGTTAACCTATCGCAGAACAAAAACAAAATTGTAGAATTAATTGCCGATAATCCCGGTTATCAGGTAGGTAGCGATAGTGAAGGTTTTAATTCAATAATCAAAGCTGGCGGGTCATTTAACGACTTATACATTTTCAAATTTGCAAGAAATGCTTCAGGGCAGATTATATTAGATGATGCTGGAAAACCAAGTAAGGCTGCAACTCAGGAATATGTTGGAAATTTAAATCCAAAGTTGATAACCGGCTGGAATAACACATTTACATATAAAAACTTGAGTTTAAGTACCTTGGTAACGGCTAAGTTCGGCGGTGTTGCTTTCTCTAAAACTGAAGCTTTTCTGGATTCTTACGGAGTAAGTAAAAGGACCGGCGAAGCACGAGATGCAGGAAATATTCCGATTAATGCCATAATGGGTACTACCCCTCAAAGCTCAATTGACCCTGCGTTGTACTATTCAACAATCGGTGATAGAAATGGGATTATGGAGCCTTATGTATTCTCCCGCACCAATGTCCGCTTGGCCCAGGTATCTTTAGCCTATAATTTGCCAATTAAAGGTTCGGCTATTAAATCAGCTTCCATTTCATTAATTGGGCGCAACCTGTTTTTCTTCTATAAAAAATCACCTTTCGATCCGGAGCAGGCGATGAGTACAAACAATAGCATGCAGGCCAATGATATTTTTGCTGTACCTGGTACACGTTCTTACGGGCTAAATCTTAAGTTAAACTTTTAATGTCTTAAAATAATGAAAAAAATATGTTTAATGGTGTTTGCCTTGATCGTACTCAACTCCTGCACCAAGAATTTCGAAGAGATAAATACAAACCCAAATCAAATAACAGATAAAATGCTGGAGCAGGACTTTAATCTGGTTGGATCTTCCTTCTCGGTTATGTTATTTAACCTGATGGGCCACCAAATTGAAGAAGATCTGTGTTATGATAACTGGATGGGATATATGGGCTCTCCAACGCCTTATGTTGCAGGTGTAAACAATACCACTTACTACCTGCGCTGGATTGATGCCTATTGGAATCGTATATATGGTAGCGTAATGTCTCCATCAAAACAGGTAATACAGCTTGCCGAAGAAAAAGAATTACCATTATTCGGCGATTGGGCAAAATTGGTTAGGATATTAGCCATATCGAAACTAACAGCTATCTATGGTCCGGTGATCTATTCGAATTATGGCACTGCTGGCCTAGGTTCGATCAAATACGACAAGGAGTCTGATCTATATAACAATCTGTTTACGCAGTTAGATCAGATTGAAACAAATTTCAAAGCCAACACATCTTACACTGGATTTACCAAATTCGACCCAAGCTATAAAGGCAACATCGCTTCATGGTTAAAATTACTTAATTCGGTACGTTTCCGTTTAGCAATGCGTTTGGTTAAGGTTAGCCCTATAGTTGCTAAAACAGAAGGAGAAAAAGCCCTGGCCGACCCAGTTGGGTTAATCACTACCAATGCCGAGAATTTCCTTATTTCGTTAAATGGAGAGGTAATGCCTGTTTCGATGATTTCTTTTGACTGGAACGATACCCGTATGGGTGCAACCATGGAATCTTTTATGGTGGGTTTAAAAGATGGACGTATGAATAAATATTTTGCTGAAGTAAGTGATGCCAGTTTAGTTACCGACCATCCTGCATACAAATTTAAAGGTATTCGCAGCGGCGCTTTCATCAATGCCAAAGATGATAGGGTTTCCTATTCTACAGTGAGTACAGATTTCAAATCGGTACAAAACCGAAGAGGGTTTACCGCATCGGAAATCGCTTTTTTGAAAGCCGAAGCGGCATTAAGAGGATGGGCAAATGCAGGAGATGCTAAAACAAACTATGAAAATGGAGTACGCCTCTCTTTTGCCGACTGGGGAGCAGCAGGTGTTGATGCCTATTTGGCTGATGCAACAAGTAAACCAATCAACTATATTGATCCAAAAGACAGTAAAAATAATTTCACAGCACTTTCTACCATTACGATAGCCTGGAATGCTGGTGACGCTAATGAACTGAAACTGGAAAAAATTATCACACAAAAATACTTAGCTACTTTTACCAATACTTTAGAAGCCTGGGTAGATTTTAGAAGGACAGGCTATCCTAAAATTCCGCACGTAGCTAAAAATGATAGTAGTCCGGATTGGGGTGTAATAACAGCCGATCAATGGATAAAACGCCTCGTATTTGTGCCCGCAGAAAGAACCGGTAATGCTGCAGCTGTTGCTGAAGCTGCGACTTTTTTAAGCTCAGGTAAAGACGATATTGCATCACGCTTATGGTGGGATACTACCACTCCGAGTAATTTCTAAACTTTTTTCAACAATAATCCAAAATGGCTGCCTTATGGCGGCCATTTTTGTAACCCGGCTAATTACCAGAAGATCAGGAAATAACGCTCTTGACATAATATTGACAGGTAAAATCCCTTAAAAAAGGGTTATCTGTTGATTTTATGTTACTTTTGTTCATTATACGTTATAAATGGATACTACTTCAAAACTAGCTCTGATTTTAAACGATCCAGATCTGCCTGGGGCACTTAAAGCAATTGCACAAAAGGTACAAAATCAAGAAAGGATTACTTTTGACGAGGGTGTTTATCTTTATGAACATGCCGAACTTGGGTACCTGGGTACCTTAGCAAATCACATAAGAGAGCAAAAGCACGGTGATAAAACCTATTTTAACCGTAATTTTCATTTAGAGCCGACTAACCTTTGTGTTTACGACTGTAAATTCTGTTCATATTCTCGCTTAATTAAGCAGAAGGAAGAAGGCTGGGCCCTAACGATGGAGGAAATGCTTGATGTGGTTAAAAAGTACGACAACGAACCTGTTACAGAAGTACATATAGTAGGTGGAGTTTTACCTCAATACGATGTTGCTTTTTATTCAGCACTTTTTAGCGCAATAAAAAAACACCGTCCTGAACTTCATGTTAAAGCATTAACACCCGTAGAATATCATTATATATTTAAAAAGGCTAAAATTGACTATGCCACTGGCATGAAATTAATGAAAGAGGCCGGATTAGAGTCAATTCCAGGAGGAGGGGCAGAGATCTTTCATCCTGAGGTAAGAGACCTTATATCTAAAGATAAATGTACCGGCGAACAATGGTTGGCTATACATGAAGAATGGCATAAGCTGGGGATGCGTTCTAACGCAACTATGTTATATGGACATATCGAAAAATATGAACATCGTGTAGATCACATGGAGCAATTACGTCAGTTGCAGGATAAGACAGGTGGTTTCCAGACTTTTATTCCGCTTAAATTCAGAAATCAGCACAACCAGATGAGTAATGTGCCGGAAGTATCTGTAATTGAAGACTTGAGGAATTATGCAATTGCGCGTATTTACATGGATAACTTTGATCACATTAAAGCCTATTGGGCAATGATCAGCAGACAAACTGCTCAACTTTCATTAAACTTTGGGGTAGACGATATAGATGGTACGCTAGATGATACCACTAAGATCTATTCAATGGCCGGCGCCGAAGAGCAAACTCCTGCAATGAGTACACAAGACCTCGTAAATCTCATAAAACAGGTAAAACGTAAACCCATTGAAAGAGATACTTTATATAATGTTGTAACCGATTACACTGATTTCGTTTTTGAGGATGAAGTGAAACCTCAATACTACAAATTACCCGTAATTAACTAATGGATAAGGAAATATACATCATCAGGCATGGTGAAACAGAATTAAATAAACTAGGAATTGTACAGGGCAGGGGAATAAACAGCGATCTTAACGACACCGGACGCAGTCAGGCTGCTGCTTTTTATGCAATGTATAAAAATGTCCCCTTTGAAAAGATTTATACGTCAAAACTAAAGCGTACACATCAAACGGTTCAGGGATTTATTGATGCCGGAATTCCATGGGAACAGGTTGCAGGTTTAGATGAGCTTGCATGGGGCAAGTGGGAAGGAAAGCCTAATGATGATAATGCAATAACAGCGTTTAAAGCTATAGTTACAGCCTGGGACGAAGGCGATTATGACGCACATTTTGAAGGTGGAGAGAGCCCTAACCAGGTTTTAGCCAGACTTAAAGAAGCGGTAGACCTGATCAAATCCAAAAAAGAAGAAAAACTGATCTTGATTTGCATGCATGGTCGTGCAATGCGTTTATTGCTGTGCTTGCTGATGAATAAACCTTTGTCCGAAATGGGAGATTTCCCGCACCAAAATACAACACTTTATAAAGTTGAACTCACTGGCGATAAATTTGACATCGTTGAGTTTAATAATACCGACCATTTAAAATAATTCCTTTGAGTAATATTAAAATATCTGCAGTTTCCTATACAAATACTAAGCCCTTCATTTACGGAATTGAGCATTCGGAAATTCTAAATAAGATAGATCTAAGTTTAGATATACCCTCAGATTGTGCTGCTAAACTAATTAATAACCAAGTTGATATAGGATTAATTCCTGTTGCTGCCATACCGCATGTACCTAATGCGAACATCGTTGCGGATTACTGTATTGGATCAATTGGTGCAGTAAATTCTGTATTTATTTTTAGCGACGTTGAAGTTTCAGAAATTAAAACGGTAAGATTAGATAGTCATTCCCGTACCTCAAATAATCTTGCAAAAGTATTGTTGAAATTTTACTGGAAACTGGATGTAGAATTTACTACAGATATCGATGCAAAAACTGATGCAATAGTATTAATAGGTGACAGAACTTTTGGTAAAAAGGCTGATTATGCTTTTGCTTATGATATGGGGCAGCAATGGATGAATTTTACAGGCCTGCCATTTGTTTACGCCGCCTGGGTTGCCAACAAAACTATTCCTCAATCTTTTATTGATGAATTTAACAAAGCACTGGCTTTTGGGTTAGGTCATCGTGCAGAGCTGTTAAAAGGCTTGCCTGCCCGAGATGATTTTGATTTGAATGATTACCTTTTTCATAAACTCGATTTTGATCTTACTGAAAAGAAAAGAGAAGCACTGGATTTATTCCTTTCTTACATTGCCAGGCTTTAAACCTATAAACATTTTTTAAATTTTCAACAAATCATAAAGCCTACACATCAAGATAGTATCTTTACGATTTTGTAAACAGAATCATTTTGGCTAAAGATAATACTAAAGAAACCCCGTTAATGCAACAATACAATGCGATCAAAGCAAAGTATCCCGGAGCATTATTACTATTTAGGGTTGGCGATTTCTATGAAACATTTGGCGAGGATGCGGTTAAAACAGCTCAGATATTAGGTATCGTTCTTACCAGAAGAGGTACAGGGCCAAATGGCGCTTTGGAATTAGCTGGTTTTCCCCATCATTCATTAGATAATTATCTTTCTAAGTTAGTTAGGGCAGGCCAGAGAGTGGCTATTTGCGACCAGCTTGAGGACCCTAAAACAACTAAAACAATTGTTAAAAGAGGGGTTACGGAACTGGTTACACCAGGAGTAGCGTACAATGACAATATATTAAGCCAAAAATCTAACAATTATCTGGCTGCGGTTTATTTCGATAAGAATTCAATAGGTGTCTCTTTTGCTGATATCTCAACGGGTGAGTTTCTGGTTGCACAGGGCGACGCAGAATACATAGATAAGCTTTTGCAAGGCTTTAAACCAAATGAAGTAGTTTTCCAGAAAAGTAAAAGAAAAGAGTTCCTTGAGAATTTTGGCGACAAGTTTTATACTTTCCATTTGGATGACTGGGCATTTACCAACGATTATGCAAATGAGATTTTAACCAAACATTTTGAAGTTGCTTCATTAAAAGGATTTGGAGTTGATAAACTGCAAACCGGTATTGTAGCTGCTGGAGTAGTGCTTCATTATTTGAACGAAACTGAGCACCGCAATTTAAAGCACATTTCTTCGATCTCTCGTTTAGAAGAAGATAAATATGTATGGTTAGATCGCTTTACCATCAGAAACCTGGAATTGGTTAGTTCTACAAACGATAATGCCATTACACTTTTCGAAGTGCTTGATCAAACATCAACCCCAATGGGTGCTCGTTTGCTGCACAAGTGGATCATAATGCCATTAAAGGAATTAAAACCAATACAGGAACGTTTAGGTGTAGTAGAGTTTCTGATTAAAAAGGAACCGCTTTTAGAAGAGTTCTTGACGCACATTAAACAGATAGGCGATTTAGAAAGGCTGATTTCCAAAGTAGGGTTGCAAAAAGTAGGTCCAAGGGAACTTTGTCAGCTAAAAAAAGCACTGTATCATATAGAATCTGTTAAAAAGATAGCAGAAGAAGTGAAAAACCCTTTCTTATCTGTTCTTGCAGATCAGTTAAATCCATGTTTAACCATCAGAGAAAAACTCGAAAGAGAATTACAGCAAGATCCTCCTGCTGTATTAATCAAAGGGAATGTAATAGCTGAGGGTATCGATGAAGATCTTGACAGGCTTAGGAAAATAGCTTTTGGCGGTAAAGATTACCTTGTTGAAATACAAAAGAGAGAAGCTGCCATCACTGGTATCCCGTCATTAAAAGTAGCCTTTAACAATGTTTTTGGTTATTATCTGGAAGTTACTCATACCCATAAAGACAAGGTGCCTGCAGATTGGATCAGGAAACAAACACTTGTAAATGCAGAAAGATACATTACACCCGAACTAAAGCAATACGAAGAACAGATACTTGGAGCCGAAGAAAAAATTCAGCAGATAGAAATCCGTTTATATAATGAATTGGTGTCTCAGGTTGCTGCATATATTAAGCAGATTCAGTTAAATGCCTTCCAGATAGCTCAATTAGATGTGCTATTGTGCTTTGCTCAGCTGGCTATTAAAAATCACTATGTTAAGCCCGAAATTACTACAGGTAAAGCATTAGATATCAAAGGTGGCAGGCACCCGGTAATTGAAAAAAGGCTACCTGTAGGTGAGGAGTACATCACCAATGATGTATTTTTAGACAACGATACTCAGCAGATCATCATCATCACCGGTCCCAATATGTCGGGTAAATCGGCCATATTAAGACAAACAGGTCTCATTGTTCTAATGGCCCAAATGGGGTGTTTTGTGCCGGCAAAGGCTGCAAGTATAGGGCTAATAGATAAAATATTTACACGTGTAGGTGCGTCCGATAATCTTTCTTCAGGCGAAAGTACATTCATGGTGGAAATGAATGAAACTGCAAGTATCCTAAACAATATATCGGATAACAGTCTTATTCTGCTAGATGAAATTGGTAGGGGAACAAGTACTTACGATGGTATTTCTATTGCATGGGCAATTGCAGAGTTTCTGCACACGCATCCAACGGCGCGACCAAAAACATTGTTTGCTACCCATTATCATGAGTTAAATGAACTTGCCAACACAATGAGCCGCGTTAAAAACTTTAATGTATCTATTAAAGAGGTCTCAAATAAGGTGATCTTCCTGCGTAAACTAGTGCCCGGTGGAAGCGAACACAGTTTTGGTATACATGTTGCTAAAATGGCCGGTATGCCTCCTAAACTGATCAATAGGGCAAATGAGATCCTTAAAAAACTTGAAATAGACAGAACCGAAGGGCAAAGCATTAAAGATAGCATTAAGAAGGTTCAAAATCAGGCCTATCAGTTGCAGATGTTTGCTATTGATGATCCCGTTTTAGTGAAGATAAGAGATACACTTAACAACCTGGATGTAAATATACTTACTCCGGTTGAAGCGCTTTTAAAGCTCGATGAAATACAACGAATAATAAAACAATAAAGGCTATGATGATTTTGAATACGCAGAAAAACAATGTTAAAGCTGTACTATTTGTACTTATGTTAATCGTGTTGTCTTCCTGCGGTTCAAGAAAAGCAAGTGTAAAACCTAACCCAAATTCAGCATCTAAGATTGCTTATGCTATGTCTCATTTAAAAAGCAAGCAATTGTATCGCTTTATTAACGATTGGACAGGGGTAAGGTACCGTTTGGGCGGATTAGATAAACGTGGTATTGATTGTTCAGGTTTTGCTTTCTTATTGCAAAAAGACATTTATGGGAATAGCTTACCTCGGAGGTCCCGCGATCAGGCCGAAACAATCAAAGAAAAAAGCATTAGTCAGTTAAAAGAAGGAGATCTTATCTTTTTCTCTTTTGGCGGTGGTGCTGTAGATCATGTTGGAATATATCTTAACGACACTTATTTTGTTCATGCATCTACAACCCGTGGGGTAGTGGTCGACGATTTAACCCTTCCTGCTTACCAAAAAACAATGGTTAAAGCAGGTTCTTTTAGAAACTAAACTATGTCAGAACATAAACAAGATTCCTTTTGGAATAAGTACAAACGCTTTGCTACAACCGAAATTCTGATGTACCTAATCATGATTATCGGAATAGCCCTTGGAATTATATTTCTAAGTTAATTCGTTTTAAAAATCACCTTACTATTATCTGAACTACTTACGTCACTAAAAAAGCGCATAAAGCTTTCGTATTTGTCAGCGGGGTACGTCCCATTATTCAAAACAAATTTTCTGTTATATATCAGCTTTTTACCCTCCATTGTAACCTTTACAGCATAGCTGCCAAATGGCGATTTAATTTCCCTGTCATTAGGTTTAGCTTCAATACTATATCCTTCGGGAAGGTTATATATTATCTCATCTTCATCTGTAAAGCCCCTGTTCACATATACAGGTAATGTTCTGTTTCTAACTTCTGGAATGGAGTTGGTTTTGTTGAACGCATTAAGTACCATATAGATCCTGTCATTTGTACGGGGTGCATACCTCTGAATAGTTAGATCTAAGGACTCTGAGGTTACAGGATTGCTATCCTTTCTTTGAGCAAGTTTAAGATTGTTAAAATCAATATTGTCAATATCATACTCTTCTTTTAGCAATTTTAACTGCTCAGATGAAGGCTTACTAATGATACGACGATAATTATCATACTGGGAGCCACTAAAGTCGGTCTGCAACTTGCCATTAACATTACCATCCTTATCTAAATTAAGCTCTGCCTTACGTTTTAGCAGGCTTGCAGCAGTAGTTAAGGCTGGTGTTTTTAGTAATTTACCACCTTCTTCTGTACAGGCCAATACAACACGGTCGTCGGTAAAACTTCCTAAATATCCAAACGGACTATCCTGACTGGTACATTCTAACCAGGTGGTATCACTTTTAAGTGGTACACATAAAATAATATGATTTCCCTGATCCATGCTTGCAAAATCGGCATCCATACTCTTTTTATAACTATCGCCATATACCACGCAATAAAGACTGTTTATACCTACAGCTTTTAATAAACTTTGTGTGTAATTTACCAGCGCTTTACAATCGCCATAAGAAACACGGTGCACTTCTGTTGCTTCAAAAGGTTGGAATCCGCCTATACCAATCTGCACACTAATGTATCTTGTTTTCTTCTGCACGTATTCATAGATCTTTTTTGCCTTCTCTTTATCACTGTCTAATCCTTTTACCAGGTTGTTCATCTCCTGAATAATATCTGGCGAAAGTGTTTGTCTTGTTTTTACGAGGTCATCATAAACCCACTTTCCTANCTCCTNCCAGTTGCTATAGCTTCCTTTATGACCATAATANGTAAACTGNTCGGGTGCTATTTTCACATAGGTAAGATAATTGTCAGGATCAGGAGCATAAGGTTCACGCTTAATCGCACTTAGGTTAGTTACCTTCCATGTCCTACTAATAACCTTATCTGATTTTACTACCTCTGCATTCCCTTTGTAGTTGTATTCTTTTATACGGATTTTATCATCGGGCTTGGAGATGAAAGTGTAACTGGTTTTCTCTACGGAAACATCAGAATAGGGTGTTGCATACCAATCAGGGATGATCAGGTTTTGTTTAAACCTGATTTCATATTCGTAAGATATCGTATAAGGATAAGTTAAAACATTAGGATTATACCTCTTAATCCGGGCATCTTCAAATAAAGAAAAATCACTAACAGCACTTTCATCCAGAAAGTTGCTTAAGGAAAACTTTCCGGCTGGTTTTCCAAAAGAATCCATAATAATTCCCTTTACACCTTTAATGGAGGTAGCCTTGTTGTAAAAGAGCGCTAAAGCTGCTACCTGGTCTCCGTTCTTATTCAGAACGGTAATGGCTTTTTTCACATTAAGGATAACATTCTCTGGAGCACGCATATCTACGGTAGTCTCCATGTTTCTGACTACGGCATTAGCACGACTTTTTAATGCAGAAGGAATGTTTTCTACATTATAATCTGGTTGCTCCTGAGCGTATCCCTTAAAGGCAACAGCAATAAAAATCAGAAGTAATAATCTCTTCAGCATTTACTTGGTTTTTTTAAATACAATATCAGTTTTTTGCGATTGTATAATACGGCTATAAAATTCTTTCAATGACAAGTAATCCTCAGATTCGTAAATAGGTTTATTGAATTGAAGCATCTCATTGAAAACAAAAGAATCGTCTTGCATTGATGTTGAGGCAAGATATTTCCCGCCATTTTCTGTCAGCGCCATCGACATATCTTTCGGTTTATCAATTACAGAAATATTAGCAGGAAGTTTAATGATCATGGTGATCCTTTCTTCGCTTGCCGCCCCCATATCAACAGGATAAGTCCTTTCATTTAAATTGAATGGGTTTTTAGTAATACGATTAATAAAGAATGGATTAAAGTATGATTGATCGGCATTTAAATTGTCAAAGACCTTCATTTCAATCTCATAGTCTTCTACCAGCGTGTTGTCCAGGCTATCCACATTTTCTATTGAATGTTTTAATATGCTTATTCCGGGCATTTGTTCGTCTAACTTTTCTACATACTCATCTACAGAGTTGGCTGCTACAATGCGCTGGCGTTTTTTAAGTGCAGCATACCCTAATGAGTAAGTAGTTAGTTTGCCCTTTAGTTTTCCATCTGCAGTTAATTCCGCATTAAGGACATACTTTGTAGACTCTTTTTGACTGGCTTTTAAATCGTACCAGTAAGATGGTTTCTTTAAATTAATAACCCTGCCATTTCCATTTATACAATGTAATGGAAGCAGGCCGAATGGTAACAGGGGTTCTGTTGCATCCAGTAAATAGCTTTTATCGCCAATATTAACCTTTGCAACCACATAATTAAAATCGCTGATCACCGGATAAAGGTTGTTAACTACCCCATTTGCCCTGGTTGATAATATTACGGCTTCAGCATCCAGATCTGCGGCGCTTAAAGCAGCAATTAATGCTAAATTTATATCTCCGGTATTTCCAGAGTGCTTTTCAAGAGCGGTTTTAATGTTATTCTCACTGTAAATACCAATGAAACCATTCATTTTTATATTCTTCCTAATGTAATTATAAATGGCTTTTGCCTTGCTTAAATCATCGCTGGCTTTGCCCAATATTTGAGGCATCAGCTCTTTAAAAACATCTTTTCGCTTCATTTGAGTGCCAAATGATCTGTCTGAATTTAATTCATAATCAACATCTTTCCAGGTCTTAGTGATGCTTTTTTTGCCACCATTAAGCATAACATAGTCAGAAAGCTCATAGTAAATGGCCGATCTGAAGTTACTTGGGGCAGTCATATAATCCTCTTCAATCAATGCCGGAACGTCCTTCATAATATAGGTCATTTTTGAACAGTCAATCTTATTTCCTGCAATCATTAAACATTCCTTCTTTATTTCTGCATTCTGCTTGGTAAGTTTCTGCGCCCCTCTTAACGAAACATTGTAATTATAGATAGCAGGGATATTGGCTATATATTCGCTGTGTAACTTTGGGATGTCTGATTGAAATTCCCATGTTTTAAAGTTGAAGATATAAGGCGAATGCAGTCGGTAGCTATATTCAATAATGCTTCCATCCATTAAGTTGGGCATCGTAAATTTTGTTAGCGAAACGTATTTGTTCTTTTTCTCATTGAATACTTGTTTCTTATCCAGCTCAGTTTTAACCAGCTGACCATTTACAATATTTATCGTAGTGGCTTTTAGTTCTTTAATTTCATCTTCATCATCCCGATATATCCTCAATGGAATTACAATATTTCCATGGTTAAAACCTTCTTTATTAAATATTTTAATGCGTACATGATATTCAAAATCAATGTAGGTTTTACCGGTTGCATTATCCAGCTGTACGGCTGTAGTGCCAAATTCTCTGATAACCATAGCATTAGCATTGCTATCTAGTTGCGTGTTTTTTAATTCAATATCACTTCCTGTAATTCTTGCATACTCAAAATCCTGAGCATAAGAATGACTAATCGAAAAAAACGATAAAAGAAGCGCAATGGAAAAAAGTTTCATAATGGAGCGATATTATATAGCAGTATTGATACAGCAAAGGAAATAAAAATATACATTAAAACCATTTGTTTCAGAATTTAATGCATTATCAAATAAGTTAAGGTTTAATGGATGATTTTTACGACTTTTGAAGAGCTACAAAATGTTAGAAATGAAATTATATTTAAATCGTCCGCTTGCTTTTTTTGATTTAGAAACTACCGGAGTTAATGTTGGTGCCGATCGTATCGTAGAAATTGCCATACTAAAAGCCATGCCTGATGGTTCGGAAGTAATTAAAACGCTACGTATTAATCCAGAAATGCCTATTCCTCTGCAATCATCTTTAATTCATGGAATTTATGATAAGGATATTGCAAACGAGCCAACATTTAAAGATGTAGCACAAGAACTTTCTGATTTTATTGGAGATGCTGATTTAGCAGGATATAACTCAAACAGATTTGATATTCCTGTATTGCTTGAAGAGTTTCTAAGGGCAGGAGTGGATTTTGATATGTCCGACAGGAAGTTTGTAGATGTTCAGAATATATTCCATCAAATGGAGCAACGTACCTTACGTGCCGCCTATAAATTCTACTGCGATAAAGATATTGTAAATGCGCATTCTGCAGAAGCAGATATCACTGCCACTTATCATGTCTTATTGGCTCAAATTGAGCGCTATAAGGACACAGAATTCGAGGATAAACAAGGTAACATATCCAAACCGGTTCAGAACAGTGTTGATGCCCTTCATACTTTTACAAATATGAATAAACCTGTGGATTTTGCAGGCCGAATGGTTTTTAATGAAGATAATGAAGAGATTTTCAATTTCGGAAAGCACAAGGGCAAAACTGTAGAGCAGGTTTTTGATACTGAACCTAGTTACTATGCCTGGATGAAACAAGGTGATTTTCCTTTATATACAAAGAAAAAGCTTGGTGAAATTTGGGATAGATGGAATAAAAAGAAGGAAAAGCTTAAACTTGAGAAACAGCAACAACAAGGGCAACAGTCGCAGGCTCCTAAGCAGGCACAACCGCATGTAGCAAATAAGCCTAACCCAAACCAGGCAAAGCCGGCATTTAAGCCTCAGCCTAAAAAGGAAAAACCCGCAGTTGATGTGACTAACGATATGTTGGAACAGCTAAAAATGAAGTTCGGGAAATAGAAAAAACTGCCTGAATTAATTATCAGGCAGTTTTTTTATGAAATCTATATTCCTGGTAAGTCCTTTGAATTTAGTCCTTTTAACCGCCGAGTTCTTAAATATATTTTTAAATACATCTTCAGTAATGTCGAGCCAGTCTTCCCGTTTCATGTTTAACAGGTTTTCTTTAGGCTGAAACTTCGGCTCAGAGTGAGGTACGGAAAATCTGTTCCAGGGGCATACGTCCTGACAAATATCACATCCGAACATCCAGTTCTCCATCTTATCATTAAAAGTATTAGGGATTTCATCCCTTAACTCTATCGTTAAATAAGAAATACACTTCTTTGCATCAATAATAAAGGGAGATAATATTGCATCGGTAGGACAGGCGTCTATACATTTGGTACATGTTCCGCAATGGTCGGTCTCAAAAGCATTATCATATTCCAGGTCTAAGTCTACAATAAGTTCGGCCAGAAAGAAGAATGAACCACTTTTTTTACTGATCAGGTTACTGTTTTTTCCGATCCATCCAATGCCTGCACGTTTTGCCCATGCGCGATCCAGAACAGGGGCGGAATCTACAAAAGCGCGCCCATTAACCTCGCCAATCTCTTCTGAAATGAAATTGAGCAATTGAAACAGCTTGTCTTTAATTACCAGATGGTAATCTGTACCATAAGCATACTTGGATATTTTTGGTGCATCAGGATCACTCTGTTGCTCTTCCGGGAAATAGTTTAGTGTTAGCGATATTACGGATTTTGAATCGTCAACCAATAATCTTGGGTCCAGGCGTTTATCAAAATGATTCTCCATGTAGGCCATTTCTCCATGGTAATTGTTATTCAGCCATTTCTCGAGCCTTGGCGCTTCATCTTCAAGAAATTCAGCTTTGGCAATACCGCATTGCATGAAGCCTAAGCGAATGGCTTCATCCTTAATCATTTTGCTGTATTTTGCAGAATTACTGTTCATGAAATGCAAAGATAATCTTTGCTTATCAAACCTTTAAGTTCTTTAATTGTTTATTAAGTAACTAAAACTTAATATTATGGATAATGCAGATGTTAAACATTCAGAGGATCCACTAAAACCTCATAAGCCAATTGAGACGAACTACTCAAAGCATCAGGATGATCCGGGACCTTCACGTCAGGCTGTAGACGAATACGATAAAAACGGGGCTGCCCCAGTATTAAAATGGATAATTCCCATTCTTGTTGTTGCTTTGTTAATCTATTGGCTGTTTTTTAAAGGCTAATGAAGTATAATGATCAGAATAATTTACCTGTTTGGCCAGGAAAATTTCTTTTCAAATGCTTGTATGCTGCTTCAGTTGCTTCACGGCCACGAGAGGTACGCATTAAAAACCCTTCTTGTATCAGAAAAGGTTCATAAACTTCCTCAATGGTTCCTTCATCATCCCCAACTGCGGTAGCAATCGTTTTTAAGCCAACAGGCCCACCTTTAAATTTATCTATAATGGTGGTAAGAATTTTATTGTCCATTTCGTCCAAACCATGCTCATCAACATTTAGGGCATTAAGTGCATAGCGAGCAATCTCAGTATCGATCTTTCCGTTGCCTTTAATCTGGGCAAAATCCCGTGTCCGTCTCAATAATGCGTTGGCAATACGAGGTGTACCACGGCTTCTGCGTGCTATTTCGTAAGCACCTTCCTCAGTAATTGGTGTTTTTAGAATATCAGATGATCTTAAAACTATGGTTGTAAGTAACTTTGCGTCGTAATAAGCCAATCTGGAATTAATTCCAAACCTCGCCCTTAAAGGTGCAGTTAGCAAACCAGAACGGGTAGTTGCACCTACTAAGGTAAAAGGATTCAGACTGATTTGAACTGAACGGGCATTGGGTCCGCTTTCCAGCATGATATCAATCTTATAGTCTTCCATTGCAGAGTATAAATACTCTTCAACTAGTGGACTCAATCTGTGAATCTCATCAATAAATAGGATGTCGCCAGTATCCAGATTTGTAAGTAGCCCTGCCAGATCACCAGGTTTATCCAAAACAGGTCCCGACGTTATTTTAATGCCTACACCCATCTCATTTGCAATGATGTGAGAAAGTGTTGTTTTACCTAAACCCGGGGGGCCGTGTAATAAAACATGGTCTAATGGTTCTCCTCTTAACTTTGCAGCTTTTACAAAGATTTTGAGGTTTTCCATAATTTTCTCTTGTCCTGTAAAGTCCTCAAAAACTTGCGGACGCAGCACTTTCTCTATATCACGTTCAATAGGAGATAGGCTTTCAGAAGAAGGATCAAGATTTTCGTTCATTTATTTTTAATATAGTATTTAGTACTTAGTATTTAGTACTTAGACATGGTGTTAAACATCCAAAAATACATTTAAAATCAGATATATTAAATTCTATTCTGTAGCTTTCCTTTAATCTAAATACTAAGTACTACCTACTAAATACTAACTATATACTAAACTTGGCGGCAACTTTGGCTTCTTTAACACCTTCAGAATAGTTATAGAAGCCCTCACCAGATTTAATCCCTTTGTTACCAGCAGTAACCATGTTTATTAATAAAGGACATGGAGCATACTTAGGATTCCCAAATCCGTCATGCAGTACGCGTAATATAGCCAGGCAAACATCCAGTCCTATAAAATCGGCAAGTTGCAATGGCCCCATCGGATGCGCCATTCCTAACTTCATCACCGTATCAATCTCTTCAACTCCTGCAACGTTTTCATAAAGTGTATATATAGCCTCATTTATCATGGGCATTAATATTCTATTGGCAACAAAACCCGGGTAGTCATTTACTTCAACAGGTGCCTTTTCAAGCTTTTTGGAAAGATCCATTATTGTAGCAGTAGTTTCATTACTTGTTGCGTAACCGCGAATCACCTCAACCAGTTTCATCACTGGTACAGGATTCATAAAATGCATTCCAATAACTTTGGCGCCCCTATTGGTAACAGATGCTATTTTGGTAATGGAAATAGAAGAAGTGTTACTTGCTAAAATAGCCTCCGGCTTAGCAAAAGCATCCAGATCTTTAAATATTTTTAGTTTTAGGTCAAGGTTTTCCGTGGCAGCTTCAACAATAAAATCTGCATTTGCAACACCCAATTGCATATCGGTTAATACGGTTATGTTTTTGATCGTTTCGGCCTTTTGTACTTCTGTTATTGTGCCTTTGGTAACCTGACGATCAAGGTTTTTGCCAATTGTATTGATTGCCTTTTCAAGCGCATCCTTGTTAATGTCAATCAGGTTTACCTGATATCCGAATTGTGCAAAAACATGCGCAATCCCATTGCCCATAGTACCTGAGCCTATTACTGAGATGTTTTTCATTTAAGTTTTTTTACGGAGCTAATCTATTGATAATCCACGAACCTTCCACCAAATCGTAAACAATCCTGTCATGCAGCCTGCTTGGTCTGCCTTGCCAGAATTCTATATGAGTAGGCTCCACTAAATAACCACCCCAATGTAACGGACGTGGGATTTCCTGATCAGCATATTGGGTAGTAAGTTGCTCAACTTTACGCTCTAGCGATTCCCTGTCGCTAATTACTTTACTCTGAGGAGATGCCATTGCTCCAATTTGACTACCTATTGGACGCGAGTGAAAATACTCGGAAGAAGTCTCCTCACTAACCTTACTTACCACACCTTCTATACGCACTTGTCGTTCTAACTCAGGCCAAAAGAAAACAAGGGCTGCTTGTGGGTTTTCTACTAGATCACGGCCCTTTTTACTCTCGTAATTGGTGTAAAATACAAAACCATCCTCATCAATACCTTTCAATAATACTATCCTTGCCGTGGGCTTTCCAAACCTATCGGAAGTAGCAAGCGTCATCACATTAGGTTCATATAGCTGTGAACTGACAGCGTCCTGAAACCATTTTTTAAATTGAAGAATTGGATTGCTATCAACATCATTTTCAGAAAGACTTGCCGAGCGATAATCTTGGCGTAGGTTTTGTATATTTTCTTTAGTAAGGTCCATACACAAAAATAGGGTTAGTTTAGTTAATTTTGTTTTAAATTTCTAAAATGTTAAGTCGCTTAGAACCATCTGTAGGTAAATTATTAATTTCTGAACCATTTTTAATGGATCCTAATTTTAAACGTTCGGTAGTTTTAATTACAGAGCATCAGGATGAGGGAACTGTTGGTTTTATTTTAAACCAAAGAAGTGCACTTGTGCTGAGCGATTTAATCCCTGAACTGGATAAAGCAGACTTCCCGGTATATATCGGTGGCCCTGTTGGAACCGATACCGTTCATTTCATGCATCGCTGTTATGATAAGCTAAATGGTGGCGAAGAAATTGCAAAAGGTGTTTATTGGGGAGGCAATTTTGAAGCACTGAAAATTCTCATCAGCAATGGATTTATCCAAGCCAGCGAAATCAAGTTTTTTATTGGCTATTCTGGCTGGGGTGTAGAGCAGCTTAAAGATGAGCTTAAAGAAAATACATGGATTGTATCAGACACTTATCAGGCTGATGTGGTTTTTTCTAACGATGAAGAAGATTTATGGCGAGAGGTGATCATTAACCTTGGACCAAAATATGCGCATGTTAGCAATTTTCCAAGTAATCCTAATTTGAATTAGTAATTAGTATTTAGATATTAGTATTTAGACAAGGGGCATAACTACTAATGTCCAAGTACTAATGTCTAAATAC
>Ga0065704_10000212_pt1 | contig 87819 bp, 61 predicted proteins | sample SwiRhicommuniRL2_FD_59091 | JGI IMG/M metagenome (GOLD analysis project Ga0065704, IMG submission 59091) | Switchgrass rhizosphere bacterial communities from Rose Lake, Michigan, USA - RL2 v2 (version 2) | ecosystem: Host-associated > Plants > Roots > Rhizosphere > Soil | place: East Lansing, MI | reverse complement strand
AGTGCTTAAGATATTAGAATTTGGAGGTGTCCACTTTAAAATTGAAGGAAAAAAACTAATTGTAACTAAATAAACAACTTAAAACCAGTATTGTATGGAAAAATAAATACCTAACCCGTATAACTGAGAAGAAAATACCGGACCCTGGTTGCAACAGGATCCGGATAGATCCACTTCTTAAGTTAGAAATGGAACAAAGTTCCGGTCGATCTCAAAAAATACCTTGTTAAATAATTAATGAATTAACCAAACATTCAAAAGTATGAATTTAAATCAATGTAGGAAAGCATCTGTTTTCAGGTGGTTATTCTCATCCAGGAATTTATTGGCAATGAAACTAATTGTACTATTAATCTTCATAGGTTGCCTTCAAGTCTCCGCAACGGGATTTTCGCAAAGTATTACACTTTCCGAAAGAAACACTACGCTAAATAATGTGTTCGAAAGTATAAAAGAGCAAAGTGGCTATACCTTCTTTTATAACAATAAACTCATAAAACAGGAAGGCCGAATCAGCATCGAGCTGAAGAATGTAAGTGTGGAAACAGCGCTGGACCAGATATTTAAAAACAGGCCGTTTTCATATAAAATCATAAACAAAACCATTGTAATTAAGAGAAATTCCATTTCAACAGCATCGGTTATTGTTACTGCCGAGGCGCAAATAAACATTAAGGGGAAAATTTCAGATACAGAAGGCAATCCGCTATCAGGAGCAACTGTTATGATTAAAGGAACTTCAAAAGGAACTTCTGCAAATATCTCCGGTGAATTTTCGATAGATGCGAAAGAAGGAGATGTATTGGTGGTAAAATATCTGGGCTATCAATCCAAAGAGGTATTGGTAAAGGCAGGTGTTACCAGTATAAATATTGTACTTGAAGCCGAATTACAGGGCCTTTCTGAAGTGATTGTAACGGCCCTTGGGGTTAAAAGACAGGAAAAGGCTTTAGGTTATGCTGTGCAAAGAGTTGGGGGAAAAGAACTGCAAACTGTAAAAGGAGTGGACTTGGGTACTTCCTTAACCGGTCGGGTTTCAGGTTTGGTAATTAAGAATTCTACGGAATTTAATGCAAGACCTACAGTAGAGTTGAGAGGTGAAGATGCATTGTTAATTATTGATGGGGTCCCTTATGCAAACATGACTTTACGTGATGTGCCTACCGATGACATCGAAAGTATGGATGTGTTAAAGGGATCGACTGCTTCTGCTTTATATGGCTCACGTGCTAAAGGTGGTGTTTTGATGATCACTACTAAAAAAGGAGCAGCAGCCAAGGGGTTCTCAATTGATGTAAATAGTAATACTATGTTTCAATTGGGTTATCTGGCAATTCCGAAAGTACAAAGTTCATACGGTCGTGGTCAAAATGGTGAAATTGATAACGATTATGTTTGGGGTCCAAAACTGGATGCAGGAAATACAGCCAGAGATTGGAACCCGGAAACCAAACAATTTGAAGATGGACGCCCCTTAGTATCGGTAGGAAAGGATAACCTGAAGAATTTTATGAATACCGGTATTATAGCCAGTAATAACATTTCTTTGGCACAGAGTAATGAGAATGGAAGTTTCAGGATTGGGGTAAACCATATTTTCCAGAAAGGCCAGTTTCCAAATCAGAAACTTAATCTCCTGAACCTTACTTCTGGTGGTGAGATCATAGTTAATGATCATTTTAGGGTAGAGGGACGTTTTGGTGTTAGTCGTGGTTCTACGCCTCAAATGTGGGGTAGCGGATATGGAAATCAGGGGTATTTATACCAGCTTATCATGTGGACGGGTACAGAGTACGATATCCGTGATTATAAAGACTACTGGGTAGTTCCTAACAAAACACAGAACTGGATGTATACCAATTGGTATGATAACCCATACTTAATTGCTTACGAAAAGCTTAACGGTGAGGTCAAAAATAAAGTAAATGCAAATGTCACTGCCAATTATAAGTTCAACAATGATTTTAACCTGATGCTGCGTTCAGGTTATGATAACTATAATAATACAAATACCAAACAAAACCCTACAGCTAATATTTTCTCTACACGTGGCGGATGGAATGCAAGAGGAATGTATGAAACAAGTGATTCAAGAGGTTTCTCTACCAATAACGATTTGATCCTTACTTTTAATAAGAAAGTTAGCAAATGGGCATTTGAGGGGTTAGCCGGTGGTACACTTTATTATTTTAAAGATGATGGCTTTACCGCTACCACTAAAAATGGATTAATTTCTCCTAGGTATTTTTCTCTGAAAGGTTCAGTTGAGCCGGTAACAATTACTCCTGGAAGAAATTGGTCTCAGCAAATTAACAGTCTTTACGGCCGGGCATCTGTAAGCTGGAACGATGCAGTGTTCTTTGATGCTACGGGCAGGAACGACTGGAATTCAGCTCAGCCAGAATCATCGCGATCTTTCTTTTATCCATCTTTGGGCTCAAGTGTGGTAGTATCTGAGCTGGTAAAAATGCCGACTGTGATTGATATGTTTAAACTACGTGGATCATGGACACTCTTTAAAAACGCATTTGATCCTTTTGCAATTAATAAAACTTTCTCCACTACTACCTCAGCATGGAATACACTTAATTCTGCCAGTTATCCATCAAAGCTGATCGGAGAGCATTTACTGCCAAGTACACAGCGCACCTGGGAAGTTGGTGCAGCAGGCTACTTACTGGGTAAACGACTACATTTCGATGTTGCATATTATGATAAGTACTATTACAACAGACAGGTAAATACTGATATTCCAGGGTCATCTGGCTTTGCTACCATATTGGTAAACACTGCAGAAACATATGCCAGAAGAGGTCTTGAAATTTCTGTTGACGGTTCTGTGGTAAAAAATGAAGACTTTGAGTGGAAAACTACCGTTAACTGGTCTAATCAGCACCGCTATTATGTTAACCTTGATCCTGTTTTGTCAGCTGATAATCCATGGGTTAAAAAAGGTCAAAGGTTAGATACTTATCTCAGCTCATATTGGTTGAGGGATCCAAGTGGAAACGTAATTTTTAACAACGGCTTTCCTGTTGAAAGCGATTATGATAAAAAATATGGTTATGGAGATCCCGATTTTAGCATTGGTTTTATTAATAATTTCCGCTACAAAAACTGGAATCTGGGGGTAAATATAGACGGACGTATTGGAGGGTTAATGTACAACTACCTATACGATAAAATGTGGGATACCGGTACTAACCCAGAAACCGATAACCAGTATCGCTATGACCAGGTAGTAAACGGTTTGAATAACTATGTAGGTAAAGGTGTTAAAGTAGTGTCTGGAGAAGTGCAGTTTGACAAATATGGAAACATTACCAGCGATACCAGACAATACGCAGCAAACGACGTACAAGTAGGTTATCAGGATTTTGCACAATCTTTTAGAGGGGGTGATATGGGTATTCAAAAAGAAACCTTCATCAAACTTCGTGAAGTTTCACTCGGGTATAATTTCCCTGCAAAGCTGGCTAATAAAATCGGTGCCCGGAGCGCATCATTTTCAGTTACAGGTCAGAATTTACTGCTGTTAACCGACTTTAAATTTTCAGATCCGGATATAGATACTGAAAACCTGAACTCGCCTTCATCACGAATGATTGGTTTCAATCTTAAGGTAGGATTCTAGTAAGGCAGCTTTTACGTTTATAAATAACTTAAATCAAGATGAAAAGAATTATAAAATATATGTTGATTTTGCCTTTACTGGCAACGCTAACAAACGGTTGTAAAAAGTTTGAAGACATCAATACCAATCCAAATGAAACAACCCAGGTAAATTCGGCCATGCTGGCAACAGGTATGATTCTGAACGTAACCCGTGGCGACATCAGCTCTACAAAAGGATTTATGCAGCCCTTTTTATTGGGCAAATACCTAACCTGGGGAGAGGGTCAAGAAGGCTTTCAATACAACAGACTCGGACGTACCGATTTTGATCGCATTACATTATTGCGGAATATTCCATCAATGGAAAACTATGCTACAAGCGATGCACTTAAAAAATCATATCAGGGATTAGGACATTTTATCCGTGCATGGCAATTCTTTATGGCTACAATGCAGGTAGGAGATATCCCCTATGCAGAAGCCGTAAAAGGAGAAACTAATGTGCTGCAGCCTAAATATGATACTCAAAAAGCAGTTTTTATGGGAATTCTGAATGAGCTTGATCAGGCAAACCAGTTGTTTGCAACAGGTGCAAACTTTGAAGGTGACCCTATCTATGCCGGTAACGTCGACAAGTGGAGAAGGCTTACCAATAGTTTTGAGCTGCATGTGCTAATTAATCTTTATAAAAAAACAGCAGATGCAGATCTTAAGGTTATTGACCGTTTCAAAGATATTGTTGCAAACCGTCCGCTGATGCGCGATTACAGAGATAATTTTGCACTTGCTTATAACAATACTGCTGGTCAGAATTACCCATGGTCTGATGTGCCGGCTGGTTCTGGTAACTCATTTGTGAAATCGAACTATACCATGCTCACAAACACTTTGCTAGCGCCTTTAAAAGCTACCGACGACAGGAGGTTGTTTTACTATGCTAAGCCTTCGCCGGTTAAAATTACTGCAGGGGTGTCGCAGTCTGATTATAACGCTTATCCGGGTGTAGAACCTTCTGATGCCTTTTCAGCCTTGCAAACAAGAAGAGTAGGTAAAGATTATGCCGACCTTAATAATCGTTATGTGCAACTGGTAAATGCTGAGCCGGTTAGTGTATTTAGTTGCTGGGATATGCAATTTGCGCTTGCAGAGGCTGCTGTACGCGGATGGATTACAGGAACAACAGCACAGGTTTATTACGCTGATGGTATTACAAATTCTATGAACGCAGTTGCAATAAATACACCTGATCTGGCCGATTATCACCACAACATGAAAATGGACGCAGCTTATATACTTGCCTTCCCGGCTAAGCCAGGAGTTGCCCTTGCAGGGTCAACTGAGGAGCAGATTAAGCAGATCATCACGCAAAAATATCTGGCCAATTTCTTACAGGGAGGTAAATATCAATCCTGGTTCGAAAACCGGAGAACCGGATATCCTGTATTNACTTTAAACANTACAACAAATTTAAATACACCATCTACAAACTTNCCGTTACGCTGGTTNTATCCNTCTAATGAGTTGAGTTATAATTCAGACAACCTTGATGCAGCTGTTCAATCTCAATACGGAGGTAATGATAATACAAATCAGCAAATGTGGTTGTTAAAGTAGTAATTATCTTATATTTATAATCATGTAACCGAAATCATCAAATGACAGAAAACAAAGGTTTAAAAAAAACACTCACCCCGTTTATGCTCTGGGGGCTTGGAGTAGGGTATGTCATTTCGGGTATGTATTTTGGATGGAACCTGGGTCTCGAAAAAGGCGGCACAGGGGGGATGGCTATAGCCACTATAGTGATCATGGTAATGTATGTAACCTTTACATTCAGCTATGCGGAACTTGCCTGCGCTATCCCCAAGGCGGGTGGGGTATTTGACTATGCAAACAAAGCGATGGGCAAAAATATCGGCTTTATAGCCGGTATTGCTCAGATTGTAGAGTTTATACTTGCTCCGCCAGCCATTGCATTTGCAATTGGTGCATATTTCAATGCATTTTTTCCGCAAGTGCCCATACTAACCAGTGCCATAGCCATTTACTTCGTGTTTACCGGGCTCAATGTATATGGTGTAAAAGCTGCGGCCTCTTTTGAGGTGATCATTACTGTTCTTGCCGTAGGAGAATTGCTTTTGTTTTCAGGTATCGCTTTGCCAAAGTTCGAGGTAGCAAACCTTACCCACAATGCAATGCCCAATGGATGGGGAGGCGTTTTTGCAGCCATTCCATTTGCCATCTGGTTCTTTTTGGGAATCGAGGGAATCGCTAATGTGGCCGAAGAAACCAAGAACCCGCAAAAAGACATCAGCAAAGGATTTGGCTGGGCCATCTTTACACTGGCTATACTGTGCGTATTAATCTTTATTGCAGCTACCGGCATCGCCGGATGGGAAGCAATAGTTTATAAAAATGGAATAAGCGGAGAAACATCAGATTCTCCGCTTCCTTTGGCCCTTGCAAAAATAACAGGCAGTAATCACCTCATGTACCACCTGCTAATTACTGTTGGTTTATTCGGACTGGTAGCTTCTTTTCATGGACTTATACTTGCTGCCGGAAGATCAACCTATGAAATGGGCAGGGTACATAACATCCCCTCATTTCTCGGCAAAATATCTCCAAGATTCCATACCCCGGCAAATGCGCTTATAGGAAACATGGTAATCGGTATTCTGGCATTGCTTTCGGGTAAAACATCAGAGATCATCATTGTCTCTGTTTTTGGAGCACTTACATTATATATCATTTCCATGATTTCCATTGTTATCCTGAGGAAGCGGGAACCTGATCTGCCAAGACCTTTCCGGGCTCCATTTTATCCGGCATTTCCGGTTATCTCGCTCGTCATTGCAACTGTATCTATTATTGCAATGTTCATTTTCAATTTTAAACTCGGACTTATTTATTTCTCCATATTGATAGTAACCTTTTTGCTGTACAGAATCTTTAAACCATCTCATGCATGACAACACAAGAAATATTAGCATATGTAAAGCAGCATCCGTCAGGAAAAGTAAAACTCGCCGTTGCCGATATTGATGGCGTTTTAAGAGGCAAGTATATCTCTGCCGAAAAGTTCACTTCTTTAGCAGAAGGAAGATTAGGATTTTGTGATGTTACTTTTGGGTGGGATATGGGTGATGTAGCTTACGATAATGTGAAATTTACAGGCTGGCATACCGGCTATCCCGATGCACTGGTAAAGCTTGACCTAAGTACATTCCGTAAAATACCCTGGGAAAATGATATTCCTTTTTTCCTGGGCGACTTCGTAGATGATGATGAAATACCAGGATATACCTGTCCGCGGCAGTTACTGCGTAAGGTGTTGGCAGATACTGAACAAAGTGGCTTTTCACCCTATTTTTCACAAGAATTCGAATGGTTCAATTTTGCAGAAACACCAGAAACAGCACACCAAAAAGGCTATCAAAACCTTACACCCTTAACTCCTGGAATGTTTGGTTACTCCATTTTACGGAGTACCTTAAAAAATGAATACATGACAGATCTTTTTGATCTGCTTTGCAAATTCGGAATACCTATAGAGGGCTTACATACAGAAACCGGGCCAGGGGTTTACGAAGCAGCCATTAAATATGCGCCTGTTTTGCAGGCGGCAGATCAGGCGGTATTGTTTAAAACTGCGGTCAAGGAAATTGCCTATAAGCACGGGGTTATGGCTACCTTTATGGCAAAGATTACTGAACATCTTCCTGGTTGCAGCGGACATGTTCATCAGAGTTTGTGGGATAAGGATTCGAAACATAACCTGTTTTACGACGAAAAGGATCCGCACAAAATGAGTGAACTGATGAAAAGCTATATAGCTGGGCAATTGCATTGTTTGCCGCAAATATTGCCAATGATTGCTCCGACCATTAACAGTTATAAACGATTGGTTGAAGGGGCCTGGGCCCCAACTACCCTAACCTGGGGTATCGACAACAGAACGGTTGCCTTAAGGGCATTGCCTTGCAACGCAAAAGCAACGCGTCTGGAAACAAGGGTAGTAGGTTCCGATACTAATCCATATCTGGCTTTGGCTGCCTGCCTTGCTGCGGGTTTATATGGAGTTAAAAACAAAATGAAACTGGAAAAGGAGGCTACCGAAGGAAATGGTTACCGGGATCTTTCAAACGGAGTATTGCCGGCCAACCTTTATGAAGCTACCCAAAAAATGAAACAATCAACAGTAGCAAAAGAGCTGTTTGGCGATCAGTTTGTTGAGCATTTTACGTTAACAAGAGAGTGGGAATGGAAGCAGTACGCCAAAGTAGTAACAGATTGGGAGCTTAAACGCTACTTTGAAATTATTTAACCTCAGGTATTAATTTGATTAATAGTAACCATACATATGACATTCGATAAAGTATATCAGTATAATTTCCCAACCACCATTCGTTTCGGAGCTGGGGCTATAAAGGAATTGCCCGCCTATTTGCAAAAGAATGGATTAAAACGGCCAATGATCGTTACCGATCCAACCATAGCTTCATTGCCATTTTTTAAAGCCATTGTAGCCGATTTACAAGCGCATAACATTTCAGTAGAAGTATTTAACGACATTCACAAAAACCCTGTAAAAAGCGATGTATACAAAGGGGGCGATGTGTGGGATAATACTTCCAGAGATAGCATTATTGGTATTGGTGGCGGTGCAGCATTGGATGTGGCCAGGGCAATTGTGTTAAGGGTAAATCACCGCGAGGATCTGTTTAAATACGATGACCTGATTGGTGGGGATGTTTACGTTACCAACGATGTCCCACATTTTATTACCATTCCAACCACCTCGGGAACCGGAAGCGAAGTAGGCAGAAGTGCTATTATCGCTGATGATGAAACACATCAGAAAAAGATCCTGTTCTCTCCAAAATTAATGGCACAAATTGTATTTGCTGATCCGGTACTTACTATAGATTTACCTCCATTTATAACGGCAGCAACAGGTATGGATGCGCTTACCCACAATATGGAGGCGTTTCTGGCAAAAAATCCGCACCCGCTGTGCGATGGTATAGCACTAGAGGGCATTTCGTTAATAAAAGACGCGCTCGAAAAAGCGACAAACAAACCTGATCTGGAAAGCAGAAGTAAAATGCTGATGGCCTCTATGATGGGCGCAATTGCTTTTCAAAAAGGACTTGGTGTGGTGCATTCTCTCGCACATCCACTTTCTTCCTTACTCGATACGCATCATGGTTTGGCCAATGCGGTAAACATCCCATACGGAATGGAATTTAATATTGCCGGCTTTGAAGACAAATTCCGCAGGATAGCCCGGACGCTTGAATTAAAAGAAGAAACAGGCGAAGCGGTGGTAAAATACCTTTTTGAACTGAATACTAAAGTAAATATCCCGCATCATTTAAGAGACATCGGTGTAAAACCCGAACATATAGAAACACTAGCAGACCTCGCCCTTGCCGATTTTGCACATCCTAACAATCCTAAACCGGTAAGCCGCGAAGATTTTAAACAACTGTATTTAAAGGCGCTTTAATGATATTCTAATGAAAAAAAATATTGGAATAAGCTATACCGAAACCAATTTTCAGAACTATTGGAATTGGTTTACCTCGCAGGAATTGGGAGATGAAATTGAACTCATAGAGCTTTCTTTTCAAAAGGATAATATTTACGATTTTCAGTTATGTGATGGCTTTGTTTTAACCGGGGGAATAGACGTAGTTCCTGAATTGTATGGTGGGGTACAAGATTATCCACATAAGCCGGATGTGTTTTTACCCGAAAGAGATCAGTTTGAACTACAGATTTATACCTATTCACAAGATCACAAAGTACCTGTTCTGGGAATCTGCCGGGGCATGCAATATGTTAATATCCTTGAGGGGGGCAAAGTATTTGAAGACAATGGCGAGCAGGTGAATCAAATCCACAAAAAAGGTGCTGAGGACAAAGTACATGGCGTAAATGTTAAAAAGGAAAGCTTGCTGTATAGCGTAACCGGTGTAGAAAAAGGAGAAGTAAACAGCGCCCACCATCAGGGAATTAATCCGAATTACCTTGGTGAGAATTTAATGGTTAGTGCGTATTCAGATACCGACGACGGTATCATTGAAGCCCTGGAATTTAAAGATAAAACCGACAAAGCTTTTATGCTAGGCGTACAATGGCATCCTGAAAGAATGAAAGAAAAGGAATCGAACCCACTCTCTCAAAAAGTTAAAGAACAGTTTATAGAAGCAGTAAAAAATCATAAAAGATGAATGTTGTAAATCCGGCTACAGAGGAAATTATTACCATATTAATAGAAAACGACAAGGCATCGTTAGATAATAAATATAACCTGCTTAAAGCTGCTCAAAAACACTGGGCAAAGCAATCATTAAAAGGACGCATTGCCGTTATCCATCGGTTTTACGATTTGCTGGATTTAGAAAAAGAAAAACTTGCGGCAATACTTACTTCTGAGGTAGGCAAGCCCTTACAGCAATCGCGCAATGAACTTAACGGGGCCAGAACAAGGATTCAATGGATGATTAGCAATGCAGAGAAATACCTTTCAGATGAGTGGGTTACTGATACCGATGAACTGAAAGAAAAGATCTCTTATGATCCGCTTGGTGTAATCTGTAACATATCGGCCTGGAACTATCCATATCTGGTTGGGGTAAACGTATTTGTGCCAGCCCTGCTTGCCGGAAATGCAGTAATGTATAAACCTTCGGAATATGCTTCTTTAACAGGACTGGAAATTGAGCGCCTACTTAAAAAAGCAGGTGTACCTGAAAATGTTTTTCAGATCGCTATCGGGGCTAAAGAAACAGGAGAACATTTATTAGATATGGATTTCGATGGTTATTTCTTTACCGGTTCCTATAAAACAGGAAAACACATTTACGAACGAGTAGCCAAAAAGATGGTTCCTTGTCAGCTGGAGCTTGGCGGTAAAGATCCGCTCTATGTTGCAGATGATGTAAAAGATATTGTTGCAGTAGCTGCGGGTACCGCTGATGGGGCCTTCTATAACAACGGACAAAGCTGTTGCGCGGTAGAGCGTATCTACGTGCATGAAAATGTATATGACGATTATGTGGCCGCCTTTGTAAAAGAAGTAAAATCATGGAAATCGGGCCCACCAACAGAAGATGGAGTTTATATAGGCGCTTTAACCAGAAAGGAACAAATTGATGTACTAAAGCATCAGGTAGAAGATGCTATAGAAAAAGGAGCTACTCTATTGCAGGGGGGTAAACGCAAAGGCCATATCGGGCATTATTTTGAACCTACTGTTCTCACCAATGTAACTAATGATATGAAGGTGATGCAGGAAGAAAGCTTTGGGCCTATAATTGGAATTATGAAAGTAGCGGATGACGATGAAGCATTGGAGATGATGAAGGATACGGCCTATGGGCTTACAGCTTCCGTTTATTCTGATAACATAGATAGGGCAGAACACATTCTTTCGCAAATTGATTCCGGTACGGGATATTGGAATTGCTGCGACAGGGTAAGTGCGGGCGTGCCATGGAGTGGCAGAAAACATTCGGGTATAGGTGCTACCTTATCCCACCAGGGTTTGCGTGCTTTTGCCAAGCCTAAAGCCTGGCACTTGAGAAGCTAGTGCCATAGTAAAAGCAGGCTGTTGTCGCTACAATTGCCTGCTTCGTCTACTCTTTATTTCGTTACATGTATGAATAAGTAGCTTTGTAATTTGTTACTAGAGGCTAATGAAAATATCTGTTAAATTCCAGCACATCAGTATTGCCCTTCATGTATTTGTCTGGGGAATGATCCTCTTGTTACCTTATTTTGTTTCCTCTGCAGAACACGATTATAAAATAGGGCCTATACCAGGGCCTTTCTTTACCCTTGCGGGTTTTATTCATCTTTTTATATTTTATTTTAATGCCTTTTACCTCATACCCCGGTTACTAAACCGGCGGTGGTGGTGGTTATACATTATTGCATCGGCAATTCTTATAATCGGTTCCTTTCAGTTAAAATACCACCTGCTTTTATGGTGGTTCCCCGATGTCCTAAACGACATGTCGGCTTATAAATTTGTCTTTGCACCTTCTATCGGAATATTTGTAATTAGTATTGTTTATCGTAAGGTAGTTGATAAGATCATATCCGACAGGAAACAGCAAAAGATCGAAGCAGAACAGCTGTCTACCGAATTAAAGTTTCTGCGCTCTCAGATCAGTCCACATTTCCTGTTCAATGTGCTTACCAACCTGGTATCGCTGGCCAGAAAGAAATCAGATCAAATGGAACCTTCTCTGATCATGCTTTCTGAACTCATGCGCTATATGTTGTACGATACACAAGGGAAAAAGGTAGCGCTGGGCAAAGAGGTTTCTTATCTTAATAACTATATAGAATTACAGAAATTGCGTTTTGGTAACGATGTTGAAATCAACTACAACGTAGATCCTGGCATAGAAAATGGAGATTATTCCATTGAGCCAATGCTGCTCATCCCTTTTGTCGAAAATGCTTTTAAACATGGTGTCGCCCACCAGGGGTATCCTAAAATAAGCATAAGTACGTCCGTAAAAAATGATGTGCTGCTATTTGAAGTAGAGAACCAGATTGATGATCAGCCCAACTCCAGTAAAGATGAAAATTCGGGCATCGGACTGGCCAATGTTAAATCCCGATTAGATCTGCTTTATAAAGGCAAGCATAACTTAAAAATTAAAACGGAAAACAATTTGTTCCATATTACCTTAACTTTAATGCTTAAATGATCAAATGTATTGCCATTGATGACGAAAAACTGGTTCGGGATCTTTTGGAAGATAACATCCGGCAGCTGCCATTTTTAGAGTTAATTAAAACCTGTAAAAATGCACTCGAAGCCTATGAAGTTTTACAAACCGAACAGGTGGACCTCATTTTTCTGGACATACAAATGCCCGGTCTAAGCGGACTGCAGTTCCTGCAATCCTTGCAGCATCCGCCAATGGTGATCCTGGTAACAGCCTATGAACAATATGCGTTGGAGGGGTTCAATCAGCAGGTAGTAGATTATCTGTTAAAGCCCTTCAGTTTCGAACGTTTTTTAAAAGCATGTAACCGCGCCAATGAATTGTTCCGTTTGCAGCATAATCAGAACAACAATGTAAATGAGATTCAGGACTTCTTTGTAAATGTAGAGTATACCCTTGTTAAAATTGTAGTAGCAGATATTGAATATATAGAAGGGTTAAAAGATTACATCAAAATTCATTTGTCGACCAGCGATAAGCCGGTGCTTACCCGCATGACCATGAAGGCAATGGAAGAAAAGCTTCCTGCAAATTCCTTTGTAAGAACCCATAAATCTTTTCTTGTAGTTGTGCAAAAGATAACCGCCGTTAAAAGGGATTTTGTCTGTATTGGCAATAAAGAAATTCCGGTAAGTGAGTTTTATAAAGAGAATCTCCGGTCTCGTCTACAAAATTTCTGATGTAGTCTACTCTCCAAAAACTGCATTGGTTTTCAGCATAAGTTTGCCTGTAAGTTATACAAAACCCGCAGGCAATGAAAACAAATTTCGCAACATACATAATCATAATTTTGTTGGTATCGGCCTTCTCTTTTGCCTTTGGCCAATACCGGATTTCAGGAACTGTAAAAAGTGATAAAGGAAATGCTATTCCACTTGCAAGTGTTTTATTAAGCCCTTCAAATAAAGGAGCTAAAACAGATAGCACAGGTAAATTCAGTATTGAAGGTTTAAAAGGAAAACAAGTGCTATCTGTATCCTCAATAGGTTATAAACTGTTCAAAAAAGACATCAGCTTAGATTCATCCCTTTATCTGGACATTGTTTTAAAGCCAGATACCAGAACGCTGAACGAAGTAACCATTAGTGCCGGGTCTTTTGAAGCAAGCGATAAGGCTAAAGGGGCCTCTCTTACCGCAATGGATGCCTTTACTGTTGCCGGGAGCATGGCTGATTTATCCTTAGCCCTGCGGTCCTTGCCGGGCGCACAACAAGTCGGCGATTTGGATGGCTTGTTTGTCCGCGGCGGAACAGGCGACGAGACTAAGCAGTTTATTGATGGTACACTGCTCAAAAATCCAAACTATCCAAGGGTGCCTGGTGTGCAGCAGTATGCACGTGTTAATCCGATTCTGTTTAAGGGTATACTTTTTAGTACCGGTGGTTATTCCGCATTATATGGCCAGGCAATGAGTAGTGCCCTGATTCTCGAAAGCAATGAGCTCCCTGAAAAATCATCGGCCTATTTTGCCATTTTTCCGCCAAGTTCCAATGCAGGTATACAACAGTTATCGCGCAATAAGAAAAGCAGCTATGGTGTTACACTGCGCTATAGCAATGCAACATTTTATAATTCTATTGTTAAACAAAAACCCGATTATTTTAGGGGGCCGGAATATATTGAGGGGGATGCGAATTTTAGAATAAAAACAGGGAAAACCGGAATGCTCAAGTTTTATACCAACTGGAACATCAGTGATGTTGGTATGCGTAATGCTGATATTGATAGCACAGCACTAAGATCCAGCTATCAGGTAAAAGGAAAGAGCATCTACAATAACCTTAGCTATAAAGATTATTTAACAGATAAATGGCAGGTTGATGCAGGTTTAGTCTATAGTTATAATGAGGATCATACCATTAATGGTCTTTTAAACATCGATGGACAGCCCGTAAATCTAGAAGATGACGCACTAAATTATAAGAATGCCCAAAAATTAATCAGATCTAACTTTGCGCAGGGTAGAATAGTATTTACCAATACACTTTCAAACAATCAGGCACTGCGTTTCGGAGCAGAGCACTTTTATAACCGGGACAGGGGCTTTTCCAACGATAGTACCCTTGCCATTATCGACAACCTATCGGCAGCTTTTGTTGAGGGCGATATTTACCTGGCAAAAAATCTGGCTGCAAAAATTGGAACCCGTATAGAGTACTCTTCTTTGTTAAATAAGGCAGTTGTGGCACCACGTGCAAGTCTGGCATATCGTTTAAAAGACGGCGGACAATTCAATCTGGCTTACGGCATTTTTTACCAGGAACCATTGAACGAAATCTTGTACCGGAGCACTGACCTGAAATTTTCAAGGGCAGCACATTACATGCTAAACTATACCAAAAAAGCAAACAACCGTTTCCTCAGGATAGAGGCTTATCGTAAGCAATACAACGATCTTGTAAAAACAATCCCTGTTATTAATAATGAAGGAAGTGGATATGCACAGGGGGTAGAGTTGTTTTTCAGGGATAAAAAAACGATTAAAAATCTTGATTACTGGGTTACTTATACTTACCTGGATACCAAACGCAATTACCTCAATTACCCATTTGCTTTGCAACCTGCTTTTGCTACGCCGCATACGGCAACCATTGCAATTAAACAAAATTTTCAGGACATCAATACCTATGTGAATGTATCCTATGCAATTGCTACAGGAAGGCCGTATTATGATATCAGATACAGTGCTGATGACAATGCCTGCAAGATCTTTGATCAGGGAAAAACAAAAGCATACAGTGTAATGAACTTACAGATTGCCCACCTTTTTTCAATCTTCAGCAGCTGGAAGCAAAGGCCCGTTTCCGGATTTAGTGTAGGGGTAAATAATATACTGGGCACTAAGCAGGTATTCGGATATAATTATAGTCTGGATGGCACCAATAAAGTGCCCATAACACTGCCTGCCACCCGATTTTTCTATGCAGGCATATTCATGAGCTTCGGGATAGACCGCACCAGCGATTTCCTCGACAAAAATCTATAAATATTTTTTAACCATTAAAAATCAATAACATGAAAAAGTTAGTATTAGCTATTCTGGCCCTGGTATCATTCTATTTTACTTCAGCGGCACAGGAACAAGGAAAACCAAATGCATTACAAAATGCGGTAACTAAATTAGATCAGGCAACTAAGGCCAAAGATTTTGAACTGCTGGAGAAAGAATTTTTACAGATTGCAGCCCAGCAGAAAAAAGATTGGCTGCCCTATTATTATGCCGCATTTTGCAATGCGAAAGTAGGTTTCATCAATCAGGACGATGGCGAAAGTATAGAGCCTTTTAGCAACCGCGGAGAAGAGCAGGTGCAAATGGCCAAATCACTGCTCGATACCGTAAAGCAAAAAAAGGAGCTTTCAGAGCTGTATACCGTGCTCAGTATGGTCTACCGTACAAAGGTGTTCATCAACCCAATGACATATGGAAGAAAATACGGAGTCCTTTCTCAGCAATACCGTGTAAAAGCACAGGAACTCAATCCTGAAAACCCCAGAGCAATCTATGTAAAAGCCTGGGAAATGTATAAGACCCCAAAAATGTGGGGAGGCGATAAAGAGGCTGGCAAGCAGTTGGCAACCAGAAGCCTTGCCTTGCTTCAGAAGGAGCAATCAAGTATTCAACCACACTGGGGTAAAACAGAGAACCAGGAATTATTAGGTAAAAACAAATAATCATTAACAATTAAAATTTAAGATCATGGGATTCGCAATTATCATGTTCATACGAATACTTTTTGGTGTTTGTATGGTATTTATCATCGGTTATATTTTTGGTGGGTTTTCTAAAAATCCAACCCTTGTTTCACTAACAAAAGTTGCCGCCATACTGGCAATTATATTGTTCATTGCAGCAAATGGATTATTGATGCGTTTTGCATTCAGCAAGCATGGCGATGGTAAAGGCGGCTGGCGTTGTACAGAAAACGAAATGAAATTGCCATAGTATTAAGCGATTTTGGCATATTTTAAATTCTATCATGTAAAGTATTTATCTTTAATCAAATAGAGCCAAATAGGGGGTGCTTCCATGAATCTAAATAGTCAATTTTCTGATTATCAGCTGATCCAGCTTGTGAAAGCCGGAGATCATAATGCATTTTCAGAAATTTACAACAGGTACTGGGGCATTCTTTATGTGCATTGTTTAAAGATGCTTAAGGATGAAGCCGAGGCTCAGGATGTGGTACAGGATCTTTTTATTACGTTTTGGACAAAATCGGCTGAATTGGATCTTAAGACTAATCTGGTGGGATATCTCTATATTACTGCCAGGCATAAAGTTTTAAATACTATTCGGAAACGTAAAACCAGTGATAAATTTATTGAGGCGCTTGGGGCATATGCCGCTACTCATAATGATTCTGTTATCGATCAGATTAGTGAGAGAGAGCTGGCTGCAGCTATAGAAGCTGAAATTAAAAACCTCCCTAAAAAGATGAGGGAGGTTTTTGAATATAGCCGTAAAGAATACCTGTCGCACCGTGAAATTGCTGACCAGCTTGGCATTTCAGATAAAACGGTTAAGAAACAAGTAGCCAATGCAATCCGGATACTTCGATTACGGCTTACAGTTCCCGCAACCCTTCTGATTATGGTTGCCTGGTATTTAAATAAATAATTTTATTTTTCTTCTACTCCCCCGGGCTTTGGCAAGTGTCTTTACTAAAATTAAGACCATGCTCTCATGAACAAAGAAAGTGTAGAACAACTTATAGACCGGTATTTAGCTGGAAAGTGTACTTCGAAAGAAAAGGCGCTTATTGAGCGGTTTTATATGGAAGAAGTTTTGAATCGCAAACTTCCGCAAGGCGATGCTGATCCTATGCTTGCTAAAAATGCAATTTGGAAGGTCATATCGAACACTACACAATCTAACCCTGTTTTTAAACCCAACAAAATATTTAGATTCTATAAAGCCATAGCGGTTGCTGCAGCATTAATAATTGTGGTTGGACTTGCATTTTATTTTTATCCTCAACCAATTATTAATAGAAATCAAATAGTAAAGCAGGAACAGCACATCGACATCAATCCAGGTGGAAATAAAGCGGTGTTAACCCTTGGCAATGGCAAGCAGATTATATTAAATGATGTACAGGATGGGGTACTCGCAAATGAGTCCGGTGTAATTATTAAAAAAACAAAAAGTGGACAGCTGGTTTATAGTACCACACGCGGATATAAACTAGGCGATGATTTATCTTTCAATACCATTACTACCCCAAAAGGAGGGCAATATCAGGTAATCTTACCGGATGGTACAAGCATTTGGCTAAATGCCGCAACAAAAGTACGTTTCCCTGTCCGTTTTACAGGTAAAGAAAGAAATGTCAGTTTAACCGGCGAGGCCTATTTTGAGGTAGCTAAAAACAAAAGAATGCCATTTAAAGTAAGCAGCAGCGAGCAGGTTATTGAAGTGCTGGGTACTCATTTTAACATCAACAGCTATGCTGATGAAAGCAGCCTGAAAACAACTTTGCTGGAAGGATCAGTTAGGGTGCTGGCCCAAACCGGAAGTGGAAAACGAAATGTGATATTGAAGCCGGGTGAGCAGTCTGCTGTGGGCTCGGAACTGAAGGTTGCAAAAGCAGATCTTGAGGAAGTTATGGCCTGGAAGAACAATAAGTTTACTTTCAACAGTCAGCCACTGGAAGGCATCATGCGTCAGGTATCCAGGTGGTATAATGTTGATGTAGAATATAAAGGAGACATTTCAGGGAAAGAATTTACTGGTTCTATTTCCCGTTATGCAGATGTCTCACAGGTATTAAAGATGCTTGAATTCACAAATCTGGTTCATTTTAAAATTAAAGAAAGGAGAATAATAGTTATGCCATAAGCCATACTTATCATCAAATGAACCTTAAAATACCGGAAGCGCTGATAACACTTCCGGCAAAGCAGGGGTTTCCATATTGATCATTGCGACTAAACAAAATCAAATAATTTGAATCGTTCGATATTCTCTAAGGAATAAACGGTTCATGAAAACTAACCAAACCAAATGTATGAAATTTTATACTTTTTTGATGCATAAGCTAATTATGCTTATACACCAGCAATATTCTCCTGATATTATCAGTGGGGTATTTAACCAGCAATTAACAAAGAAAATATTAATGCGCGCCAAACTAACCTTTGTTTTCTTAGTCACCTTATTTCTTCAAATGGGTATTGCTGCAAATGCGCAGAGAATCACTTTGTCGGCCAAAAACAAAAGCCTGAAAGAGGTTTTTAAGCAGATTGGGAAACAAAGTGGCTATCAGTTCCTCTATGGAGATGAGGCGCTTTCAGGAAGCCGGCGGATAAATATTGTGGCCAACAACGCTTCTTTGGATGAAGTACTTAAGCAGTGCTTCGCCGGCCAACCCATTACTTATACCATTGTAGATAAAACAGTGATCATTAAACCCGCTATTCCAATAAGAACTACTTATATGGTAGCTGCGGGTTTTTTAAAGGGAAAAGTTACAGAAAGTAAAACAGGGCTGCCGATGGCAGGGGTAACTATTAAATTGGATGGCGAAGGTGCCAGCTTTACTAAAACATCTGATGAAGCCGGTAATTATGCTTTCGGCAATCTAAAACCAGGCGTATACAAAATCTCCTGGCACTTTATTGGCTACACCACACAATCAAAAGAGATCAGCATTGCCGATGGCCAAAATTCTGACCTGAATGTGGTGCTTCAGGAAGAATCAGCACTACTTGGAGAACTTGTTGTGGTTGGTTTTGGTACTCAAAAGAAAGCGGACCTTACAGGAGCTGTGGGAGTGGTAAATGTTGAAAAATCACTTACTTCCAGACCTGTAACCAATGTTCAGGAATTACTTGCCGGAACGGTTCCGGGATTAAATATTTCGAAAGGTTCCGGAGCAGTAGGATCTGGTGCGTCACTGAATATCCGCGGAACATCCACAATTGGTGGCAGTTCGGGTGTATTGGTGTTGATTGATGGCTTCCCCGGTAACATTTATACTTTAAACCCTAACGATATCGAGAGCATCTCTGTACTTAAGGATGCAGCATCAGCTTCTATATATGGTTCCAGGGCTGCCAATGGAGTTTTATTGGTTACCACAAAAAAAGGGAACAAAACCGGAAAACCTATGGTTGAAGTTAACAGCAGCGTTGGTGTACAAAAACCTCAGTTTATGCTTGATTTTGTAGGCTCTGCAGACTATATGAAGTTATGGGATCAGGCCCTCGTAAATGATGGTAAACAACCACTTTACGGAGCTAAAGGGCTTGAGGATCTGGCTGCAGGAAAATATTCCGACAACAAATGGTATAAGGAGATTTATAAAAATAATACCATTATTAACACCAATAACATTGCAATTTCCGGAGGAACCGAAAATATTACCTATCGCGTTTCCGGTTCATATGATTATCAGGATGGAACCTTGCCAAATAACAATTATAACAAATATGTTTTCCGTCCTGATCTAAATATTAAAATCTCCAACAAACTTAAACTTGCTACAAATCTGCAATATACTCAAACTTACATCCTGCAACCTCAGGGTGGAACGGATGCATGGCAGTCGCAGGCTGCCCGTGCTGCACCTATCAGTCCTATTTATACTTCACAGGGTCAATATGGCTTAGGTTCTTCTATGGTAGGTAATACCATTGCCGGCTTAAATGAGGGTGGTTATAATAATGCAAAGTATAAAGAACTGTTTGGGGTAGCTGACCTGATCTATACCCCAATAGAAAACTTAAATATTAAAGGTTCATATGCCAGAACTTCAACAGATCAGCGTACTACCGATAGGTTACTTGCCTACAATTTGTACGATGATAAAGGTGAAATAGCTGCAAGGAAAAACCTGGTAACAGGACTGACTGAGAGTTTTTCCAGCAACTACAGGAATGTTTTTCAGGCGACGGCCGATTATGCCTATAATTTAAGTAACCACACATTTAAAGCTTTAGCAGGTTATTCGCAAGAGTATGTTTATAGCAATGGCTTTAGTGCTTATAGAGATAATCTTCCTTTTGGGAACATAGATGTATTAAATACAGGATCATCAACCAATATGCAAAATTCCGGTACTGCTTCAGATGTAGCCATCAGGTCTTATTTCGGAAGACTGAACTATGATTACAATGGAAAATATCTTTTGCAGGCAAATATCCGTGCCGATGGTTCTTCACGTTTTGCCAAGGGGCATAAATGGGGCTATTTTCCTTCTTTTTCTGCAGGCTGGAACATTCATAAAGAATCTTTCTTTACACTTCCGTGGGTTAGCAGTTTAAAGTTTCGCGGATCCTGGGGGATTTTGGGAGATGCTGAGAAAGTTGGCCTGTACCCAACGGCCGAGGTGTTAACCTACTCGCCTATCATTTATGGGTTTAATGGAGTTACTGTTCCTGGTGCATACAATGGGGTGTCTGTTAACAAAGGAATAAGCTGGGAGGAGTCTAAACAAACTGATATTGGTATAGATATGACTTTGTTTGGTCAGAAGATAGCGATCACGGTCGATTACTTTATGAATAAACGAGATAATATTTTAAACAATCCTCCGGTGAGTGCCGAATTTGGGTTGCCGGCGCCATTTAGCAATTTGTTGAAAATGGATAGCAAAGGCTGGGAATTCCTGGTAAACTATAAGGATAATTCAGGTGATTTTAATTGGGGATTTGATTTTAATACCTCTTTCTCTAAAAACAAAGTTGTTGATCTTGCCGGTAAAGGCCCTCAAATTGGCGATACTTATACGGATGTTGGCTTGCAATATCAATTGCCTTATGGGTTAAAAGCTATCGGATTATTTCAAAACGCTGATGAGATTGCAAACAGCCCAAATCAGGGACCAAATGTATTTCCCGGAAATATCAAATATCAGGACACCAATAATGACAATGTTATCGATGGTAAAGACAGGGTGATCTTAAATGACAAGGTTGTAATGCGATTTGGTTCTAACCTTAATTTTGGATGGAAGAATTTTGATCTTTCAGCAAATGTAACCGGAGCATTGAACGGAATGAGGTATATGAGTGGTTATGAAGGCTGGGCTTTTTTCCTTTCCCAAAACGCCCGTCCGCTTGCTTTAGACAACTGGACTCCAGATAATCCCAATGCATCTTATCCAAGGTTATCGATCCAAAATACATCCAATGATACTAAATTTTCGAGCTATTGGTTAAGAAAAGCAGATTACTTAAAAATACAGAATATACAACTTGGTTATCAATTGTCGCAATCTGTATTAAGCAAACTAAAACTTAATTCGCTCAGACTTTTTACATCTGTTCAAAATCTGGCTACCATAACAAACTATCCTGGTTTTGATCCGGAAGGAGGATATTATCCGCTTTCAAGAACATTATCATTCGGGTTAAACCTTAAATTTTAAAGAGATGAAAAGAAAATATATTTACCTTCTTGCCCTGATCTTAATTGCCAGCAGTTGTAAAAAGGGTTTTTTAGATACTACACCACTTGATCAATCCTCTGATGCTACGTATTGGAAGACAGCGGATGATGCGCAAACAGGTCTTAATGCGGTATATGCTACCTTACCGGACAGTCGTGATTTCTGGCGGGATTGCAGCAGCGACAATTCGGTAATGACCAATGCCTGGGGCGAAGGAGGAATGGGCTACATAAGCATGGGTACCTACTCTGCAACTGACGGTTATATTGCTGAAGAATGGCGCTACGACCAAATCCGAAGGGCCTTGTATTTTATTGACAAGCTAAGTACCATGACCATAGATGCAAATCTTAAAAGGAGATTTGATGCCGAAGCCAGGTTCATTTTGGCAATGAGGTATTTTCGTATGGCCCAGCTGTTTGGAGATTTGCCCTTGATTAAGGAAAAACCGGTTACACTTGAAGAGTCGAATTTATCGCGTAGCCCTAAACAAGAAGTTCTGGATTATGCACTGCAAAATGTAGAGACTGCTATAGCAGGATTACCTGCTACTTATGGAGCAGCTGCAGATAAGGGTCGTATTACAAAGGCGGCAGCCTTAATGTTAAGGGCCAATATTTATCTCTACATGGCCAGTATGAAAAAGTTTCACAATGGCCAGAACGATGCAGCTCTATGGGCAGAGGCAGCTAAATCTGCCAATGAAGTAACTACAATGGGTTACGATCTTGAAGATGATTATTCATCATTATTTAAAAAAGAAGCCAATAATAACAATAAAGAAGTGATCCTGGCCTACCAATATGTTCAGGATAAATTTACCCAGTTCCTGGCAGTACTGGCTTCTCCTACCGGAACAGGTATAACCGGTGAAGGCTGGGCAAGTTTTTGTCCAACCAGGGATCTGATCGATTCCTATGAATGTACAGACGGAAAGTCCATTAAAACATCGGCACTTTATGATGTTAACAAACCTTATGAAAACAGGGATGCGAGGTTAAAAATGACTTTTATGCTTCCGGGTGTTCCTGTATTAAGGCCAAATGGAACCTTTACCCCTTATCAGCCACATCCATCTTATAATATGCCCGAAAGGATGAACAATGAAGGAGGAGGCTTAACCGGTTATATGTATTTGAAATTTAATGACCCTACTAACCCTAAACCCGGAGAGAACTGGGCCAACTGGCCGATCTATCGCTATTCTGAAACATTGCTAATACTTGCTGAAGCATTGAATGAATCAGATCCGGGAAATACCAAAATTACCTGGGCAATGAATAAGGTGAGGGCAAGAGCAGGGCTTCCCGGTGTGGATGCATTGCTTGGCGATCAGGCTAAAATGAGGGATGCGATCAGGGAAGAACGTCGCCATGAATTCGTAGCAGAACACAAAAGGTATTTTGACCTGCTTAGATGGAAAACTGCCGAATTGGTATTAAGCAAACCTGCTTACGGGATTAACAGTAATGTTGCTGATCCTGTAGGCGATTGGACGAAACCTATGTTTAAAGCTCAGGACAGAGTATTTAACGCAAACAAAAATTATATATGGCCGGTTCCTCAATCTGTAATAGACAGAAATAAGAACCTCTTACCACAAAATAAAGGTTGGTAAGCCTCTGATAATTTCATTGTATCTTAACGATCCGAAAGCATTTTCGGATCGTTAATCCACTAAATGTAAACGCTAACCAAGTATAAGATTAAACAGAAATAGAGATTTTTAACATGCACAAGAAACCATCCAACAGAAGAGATTTTATTAAAAAAGCAGGCTTGCTTACGGCTAGTCTGGCAGCGGTGCAATTCCCGGTATGGGGTAAAAGTATATTTGCGTTAGACTATCCTCTTCACAACATACCCGAAAGTAAAGGCTTAGATCCACAATGGGTCAAATCTCTTTACAACCGGGGCGAAGAGACGGCTTATTATAAAAGTAAAAATGAATTTAAATATATTGGAATGCCTGTTGGCGGCCTTCACGCCGGAACCGTATATGTAGGTGGCGATGGACGGCTCTGGCTATGGCAAATTTACAATGAAACATTCGAAGGTGCACAGGAAGGGATAGAACCTAAAACCGTGAACTGGAATGACGGAACAGAAGTAAGAAAGATCCGTGCCAGAGATGGCTCGGCCTATATTGAACCGGCTATTGCTAATAACAAGCGTGTTTTGGAGCAAGGCTTTGCGGTTAAGGCAGTGGTTAACGGCAAAACCTTTATTAAGGAATTAAGCGAGGAACATTGGGATGAGATTGTGTTTAAGCCAGCCTACCCGATGGCTACCATAAAATATAGCAGTAAAGATTTTCCTGTAGCAGTATACCTAAAGGTGTATTCGCCATTTATTCCTTTGGATGCACAAAATTCGGCTTTGCCTGCAACTATTTTGCGTGTAGAAGTAAAGAATATCAGCAACAGCAGTATAAATGTTGCGGTTTTAGGCTGGATGGAAAATGGCGCGAATAAGTTGACCGGAAAAGTAAACACCGGAAAAAGGAAAAATGAGGTGCTGGCAGTCGAAAATTCAAGCAGCATCTTCTCTTCTTTTGAAGCAGTTAGCGATGATGTGAAAAATGCTCAGGATAGCGGTACAATGTGCTTTACCTTACACAAAACAAAGGGTAAAACATATGCCTCGCTTGATCCGTGGCCGGTTAAAAGCAAGCATTTTGGAGCTGCGGCTACAAGTTCTTCGACTGCAGATGCACCTGAAAAACTGGTTGGAGGAATTGAATTTGGAGAGACTGTTAGTCCCGGAAAATCTCTTAAAGCCGATTATTCAATCAGCTGGCATTTCAACAATGCAAATGTTAACCTCAAGAAAATAGTTAAGGACGCAGAACAAGGGTTTCATTACGCTACCAGATTTAAGGACGCCGGTGCAGTAAGTGCATACCTGCAATCAAATTTTGAAAAGCTAACAAATACAACCGAGTTGTGGAGTACCACATGGAATGACGCTACGCTTCCACACTGGTTCCTGGAGCGCACGTTTATTAATATTGATACACTGGCAACGGCAAATACTTATCGTTTTGCTGACGGCCGCTTCTGGAGCTGGGAGGGCGTTGGTGCTTGTGCCGGAACCTGTACGCACGTATGGCAATATGCACAAGCGGTTGCCAGGATATTTCCTGAACTGGAGCGCGACCTGAGACACCGTGTAGATCTAGGTGTTGGGTTTAAGGAAGACAGTGGCGCCATTATATTCCGTGCAGAAAACGAAAACAGACCGGCCATTGACGGGCAAGCAGGCACTGTACTCAGGTTTTACCGTGAGCATCAAATGAGTGCCAACAATACTTTTCTGCAAACCAACTGGCCAAAAATCAAAAAGGCAACCCAGTTCATGTTAGACCAGGATAAGAATGGTGATGGTATGACGGATACACCAATGGAGAATACCCTTGATGCAGTATGGGAAGGTGAAATTGCATGGATTGTTGGTCTTTGTATTGCTGCGGCAAGAGCAGGCCAGGCCATGGCAGAGGAAATGAACGACACTGCATTTGCACAGACTTGTGAAACCTATGTAACCAACGGTCGCAAGAATATGGAACAAGAACTGTTTAATGGCGAATACTTTATTCATCGGCCAGATAAGGTTCAGGGTCGTAAAAACCTGGGCTCCTATAATACCTGTCATATTGATCAGGTATACGGCCAAAGCTGGGCGTTTCAGGTAGGATTACCAAGGGTATTGAGTAAAGACAAAGCCATTGCTGCTCTAAAAGCCTTATGGAAATATAACTTTACTGCCGATGTTGGCCCATACATCAAAACCCATGTTGGTGGCAGGCCATATGCCTTGCCAGGAGAGGGTGGAATGGTCATGAATACCAATCCGCATAACGAACCTAAGCCTTTTGGAGAGAATGTAACCTGGCAACTCGGGTACTTTCACGAATGTATGAGCGGATTTGAACATCAGGTTGCAGCACACCTGATGGCCGAAGGTATGGTACAAGAGAGCCTGATTCTTACACGATTTATTCACGACAGGTATCATGCAGCTAAAAGAAACCCATTCAATGAGATAGAGTGCAGCGACCATTATGCAAGGGCTATGGCAAGTTATGGGACCTTTATTAACGCATGTGGTTTTGAGTACCATGGCCCTAAAGGTTATATCAAATTCGCGCCTGCCTGGAAAGCAGAGGATTTTAAAGCTCCCTTTACTTCAGCTAATGGATGGGGCAGCTATACACAGAAAAAAACAGGCGCTAAACAATTACACACCATACACCTGAAATATGGCGAGTTGCAGTTACAGGAACTGGCTTTTAACAAAATAGGCTCAGGCACTGTAAAATCTGTTTCCGTAATGCTGGGCGCTCAAAATATTCCTGTCCAATTTAAACAGAACGGTGCCGAATTGCAGATTACCAGCAATAAGAAGATCAGCGTTAAAACCAATGAGCGTTTAAATATTACCTTTTCATAGATAGATAAGTAGCATGAAAAAATTAGATGATATGTTTAAAAAACTGCTTACAGTTTTATTGTTTACTACAGCAGTAATCTTGTCTGGTTGCCAGGAACCTGCAAGCAAAACAAACGGAGATGTTGCGAATAAGGATCAGAACTGGAAAGAACAACTTAATCAGAAACTGCCTATGCTGGGTCACAGGAATTGGATTCTTGTTGTCGATAAAGCCTTTCCAGAGCAAAATGCTCAGGGAATGGAATACATTTATATTAATGAAGGTTTGCTGCCTGTTTTAAAACAGGTACTTACACAAATCAATTTGTCTAACCATGTTAAACCGATTATCTATCAGGATAAGGAGTTAGGTTTTATTACAGAAAGTCAGGCCAAGGGGGTTAAGCAGTTTGTACAGGAATCAAAAACAATTTTTGGCAATCAAACTGTTCAAACGATGCTTCATGATTCCGTATTCAGGAAATTGGATACGGAATCGAAACTGTTTAAAGTTCTGGTCATTAAAACAAATGAGACCATTCCCTATACTTCGGTCTTTTTACAGTTGGATTGTGCTTACTGGAATGGTGATAAAGAAAAACAGTTGCGGGATGCATTGAATACTCAATAGAGCTATCTTTATAGCTATGAATTGTAATTTCGATAAAATAAAGTCGGCAATTTCTGGATTTGTAGCGCTTACTGATGAAAAGTGGAATGCCTTTTCTTCCGGTTTACTTTTAAAAACATTCAAAAAGGGCGATTTTCTAATCAGAGAAGGACAGACTGAAAATTATATCTACTTTCTGAATGCAGGTGCAACCCGGAATTACTTTTTGAAAGATGGCCGGGATTATACCGTAGATTTCCAATTTGAAGGCGATTTTGTAACCGCTTATCTCTCTTTCATTAGCAGAGAACCAAGCCCTATTTTTATTGAGCTTTTAGAAGAGGCTGAAGTAGTTGCTATTCCTTATAGACACTTACAGGAATTCTATAAAAAAGATCATGAAGGAGAAAGAATTGGCCGCTTAATGGCTGAATTTCAATACGTAAAACGCTTGCGAAAGGAAATGGATCTTCTTGCTTTTACTGCTGAAGAACGGTATGCGTTACTTTTAAGTAAAAATCCTGAGTTGATACAGAATATTTCTGTTAAACATTTGTCCTCCTATTTAGGGATTCAGCCCGAAAGCCTTAGTCGGATCCGTAAGCTTCAAGTGCGAAACTAACATATGTCATTTTTTTCGCAGCTATCATTCTGCAACTTTGTTGAACATTAAAACAAAGAACAATGAAGCCCCTATTTATATTATTAATAACTTTTTTATTGTATTCGATTATCTCGAGATTTATAACGGGAAACTGGAATTTTACATTCGGGGGCAATCTGGCAATGCTGGCTATGCTCTGCTTCACTGCAATAGGGCATTTCATTTATGCAAAAGGAATGGCCCTAATGATACCACCCGTAATTCCATTTAAAGATTCCATCGTATTTTTAACTGGAATTATGGAAATTGTTTTGGGAATAGCCTTGTTGTTCCCTGCAGTTAGGCCTTATGCAGGGTACTTCCTAATCATTTTCTTTATACTTCTTTTGCCTGCAAACATATATGCCTCAATGCATAGCATCAACTATGAAACTGCAAAGTTTGATGGGAAAGGGATGTCTTATTTGTGGCAGCGCATCCCTCTTCAATTGTTTTTTATAGGTTGGGTGTGGTACTTTTCTGTCAAATAACCAGGCCATACTTCTTATCCTAGATCAATTAACAGCTCATCTATTTAGGATAACTTTGTGTTATACTATCAAAAGGAGAATTAAAATGAAAAAGTTAATTGAAAAAATCGTGATAAATTCTGATCGCCCGCATATGGTTGGCGATGGGTTTAGGGTATTTAATTATATCCCGGGCGCTGGCATTCCGCAGGAGAGAATAAGTCCGTTTTTACTATTGGACTTTAATCCTGAATATGATTTTGGGCCTTCAGATCACCTTAGAGGTGTTGGTGTTCACCCACATAAAGGTTTCGAAACAGTAACCATTGCTTACAAAGGAAGTGTTGCACACCACGATAGTACCGGAAGTAGCGGAATAATCAATGCTGGTGACGTACAATGGATGACTGCCGGTAATGGAATCTTGCATAAAGAATATCATGAAGAGACTTTCTCTAAAAAAGGAGGACCTTTTGAAATGGTTCAGTTATGGGTTAACCTTCCTAAAAAGGACAAATCAACAGCTCCGCATTATCAGGAGTTGACCAAAGATGGCATGGGTAAAGTGCAGCTTGCAGACAATGGCGGCGAGGTAAATGTAATTGCCGGAAACTTCAATGGTGTTGCAGGTCCTGCAGAAACATATAGTCCGGTGAACCTGTTTGACATCAAATTGAATGAAGGAGCCGAAACGACTACCAGTATTCCGGCCGGTCATAATACCGCTTTATTAGTTGTAAACGGAAGTGTTCAGGTAAACGATGAAATAGTTGGAGAACATAGCTTTGTTTTATTTGAAAATAAAGGCGAAGAGATTCACATTAAAGCAAATCAGCAAAGTGTTGTTTTGTTGTTAAGCGGGGAACCTTTGAATGAACCTATTGTAAGCTACGGACCGTTCGTAATGAATACTGAAGCAGAAATCAGAGAAGCGATCACTGATTTCAACATGGGGAAATTTGGCGTGTTGGAAGATTAGAAATAGATTACCAATGACAGATGTTTAAAGCTGTCGTCATCTCGACGATAGGAGAGATCTCTTGCCTGTGTTATTCAGGAGATCTCTCTCTTCTTTCGAGATGACGATTGTCATTACCACTTTTTTGTATTATTGTTACGCCCTACAATTCAAAGGAGTTTTTGAACACTTCATTACTTATTTTGTCCGTTTCATCAGTTTTTTGGAGGTGATGGTATACTAATACGATAATTTTGCGGTTAATTACCAAAACACTATGAAAGTATATCTCTTTTTCCTCTTATTTTCTATTACTTCAGTACCATTCTTCTTATCTGCACAGCAACGTTTCGCCATTAGTGGTACGGTAAGGGATGCTTCAACCGGAGAAACCTTGATTGGAGCAACGGTTAGATTGCAAAGTGCCACGCAAAATTCAGGTATTGCTACAAATGCATACGGATTTTATTCCCTAACAGCCGATGGAGGCGAGTATAGCCTCATCGTAAGCTACAGTGGCTACCAGAGCAATACTCAAAAAATCACCTTAAACAAGGCCTTAAAACTAAATATAGAACTTGCTGCCGTTTCAGATTTGCAGGAGGTAGTAATAAGTGCCAGTGAAAGGAAAAATGAAAATGTAAAGAGCCCTCAAATGGGTCTCAACAAGATCAATATGGCCGATCTTGACAATGTACCTATTCTATTCGGCGAAAAGGATGTTCTGAAAACCATACAGCTTTTACCGGGAGTAAAGGCAGGAGGAGAGGGCAATACAGGTTTTTTTGTACGCGGAGGAGCTGCCGATCAGAACCTGATCCTTTTAGACGAGGCCACAGTATATAATTCATCTCACTTGTTGGGTTTCTTTTCAACCTTTAATGCCGATGCCATAAAGGACGTAAGTTTGTACAAAGGTGGCATGCCATCGCAATATGGAGGCAGATTGTCATCAGTGCTTGATGTTAAAATGCAGGATGGTAATGATAAAGAATATGGCTTTGAAGGTGGACTAGGGCTCATCGCCTCACGCATAAAAGCAGAAGGACCAATCGTTAAGAATAAAAGCTCTTTTATGATTAGCGCCCGACGCACCTATGTAGATCTTTTGCTTAAAGCCTCGGGCGATTCGGCATTAAAGAACAATACGTTAAACTTTTACGACATTAATGCCAAGGTGAATTACAAGTTTGACGATAAGAATACGCTGTTTCTTTCAGGCTATTTTGGGCAGGATAATATTGGTATCAAAGACCTTTTTGCAAACGATTGGGGCAATACAACAGCTACTATCCGTTGGAACCATGTATTTAACAACAGGTTGTTTTCAAATACATCTTTGATCTATAACAAGTACAACTATGCCATAGAACTGCTCGATGAAAATAGCAATGCCAAGGTAAAATCCTTGATCAGAGATTTTAATTTTAAAGAAGACCTGCAATATTATACCAGTAACCACATCCTAAGATTCGGATTGCAGGCCACACACCATAGAATAGCACCATCTGACATTACCGCATCGGCCAATTCGAGCTTCAACCCTCTTTCTATAGAGAACAGGTACGGATTAGAAATGGCTGTATACGCTTCAGACGAATGGACCATTGGCGATAAATTTAATTTATTATATGGTTTAAGATTAAGCCAGTTTTCCCTTTTGGGGCCCGGTACAATAAATACATATGACAGTTCAGGAGAAGTAAGTTCCTCATCAACCTATAAAAGCGGTGAATTTGTTAAAAATTACTTCAACCTGGAACCGCGTCTTTCGGCAAGTTACACCTTAAATGAGCGAAACTCTGTAAAGGCATCATACAACCGAAATACCCAAAATATCCATATCCTTAGCAATTCAGGCACCAGCTCTCCAACAGATCAATATGTAATGAGCAGCAATAACATTAAGCCCGAGATTGCAGATCAGGTAGCTTTAGGGTTTTTCAAAAATAGCGAAAGCAATGCTTACGAATTTTCTGCCGAGGTGTATTATAAATGGTTGCAAAATCAGATAGATTATAGAGATGCTGCTGAACTAACAGCTAATAAAGATGTTGAATCTGAATTGTTGTATGGCAAGGGCAGGGCATACGGACTTGAGCTTTATGGTAAAAAAACCAAAGGCAAGCTTACCGGTTGGTTGAGCTATACCCTTTCAAAAACCGAAAGGCAGTTTGATGAAATCAATAAAGGCAAATATTATAATGCAAAGCAAGACCGTACACATGACCTGGCTTTGGTTGCCATGTACAACCTTAGTCGCCGCTGGTCGGTATCAGCTAATTACATTTACAGCACTGGTAATGCCGTAACCTATCCGGCCGGAAAATATAATGTAGGTGGTCTTACCACTTATTATTATACCGATAGAAACGCCAACAGAATGCCATATACTTCCCGTTTAGATTTAGGGGCAACATTAAAGGCTAAGGAAACCAAGAAATTCCGTTCTAGCTGGACATTCAGTGTTTACAATGCATTGAACCGCAAAAACCCTTATTCTATCCAGTTCCGCGATAAAGAAAATGATCCAACACGTACCGAAGCAGTGCAAACCAGCCTTTTTGGCATTATTCCTTCGGTAACTTACAACTTTAAATTTTAATAGTGATGTTAAGAAAAATCAAATATTTAAGTCTGTTACTTGCAGTATCCTTTAGCATATGTTCATGTGAAAAAGTGATAGACGTTGAGCTTAATACTTCTCCAAATCAGTTGGTGATAGAAGGCAACATTACCAATAAATTGGGGATGCAAACCATTAAAATAAGTCAATCGGTTGCTTATACTGAACCTAACGATTACCCGGCTGTTCAAGGTGCCGTAGTAAATGTAACTGATGATCAGGGCAGTTCATGGATCTTTACCGAAAGCACACCCGGCAGCTATACTTTTGGTGCGTTCAAAGGAGAACCGGGCCGCACATATAGCCTTAAAGTAAATATAAATAATGTGCTTTATACTGCTTCTTCAACCATGCCAGATTCTGTAGGCATTGATTCGCTTGATGTTAAAGTATTTAATTTTGGTAGCGAAAAGCAAAAGCAGGCACAGGTACATTATAAAGATCCTGCCGGAATTGCCAATCAGTACCGGTTTGTGCTAAAAGTGAATGGTTTTCAATCGAGAAGTGTGTATTCTGAAAATGATCGCTTTACCGATGGAAACAATGTTCCGAGTGTGATGTTTTTTAATGGGAAAAATGATGATGACGATGAGCTGAAAACAGGCGATAACGTAGAAGTTGAGATGCAGTGTATAGATAAAAATGTATTTACTTACTGGAATACATTAAGTCAGCAATCACAGAATGGTCCTGGTGGTGGTGTTACTCCAGGTAACCCGCCTTCAAATATTAGCAATGATGCTCTGGGGTATTTCAGCGCACATACGGTTAGCAAAAAAGAAATGGTAGTGAAGTAGGGACAGATGGATATCACCCTTGACCGTCATTACTCTTCTCCGTCATCCCGAACGAAGAGAGAGATCCCTTGTTTAGGCGTAGTCCAAGAGATCTCTCTCTTCGTTCGGGATGACGTGAGGATGAAAAAAGTCCTGTATCATAATTATGATACAGGACTTTTTTTTATTAATAAATTTTTCAATTAATCTCCTTTTGTATAGCACTCAATATGTTAATGCTAGTACCTGGGTCTCGACTGAATCAAGGCAAATTAAGGACTGCGATAGGATTCTTTCGGAAAACAGGTACCTTTTTCCGAAGGAATGTCCATGCTGCCTCGACGCTGTCTTCAAGCTGGCCTTAGCAATCACACTATTATGTCCGGTGTTGGTACAGTAAACGTCGTCCTTGCCCTTCCCTTCCTCGTCATCTCCTTTGGTTAACCAAAGGAGATGACGGGAGTTTTAGGATTTTAGCGAGAAAAATCGAGCGTAAAAATTCTTTCTCATCTTATTTACGATACTAATATTTTTAGTATTATATTTGTTTGTTCATTTGCATTGCTAATACAATGATTCAAGAAAGGGGATAACATCATGAACGCAAAACAGGAATTGGTTAGTAAATTACAACAGGATATTCTGCTGTGGCAGGGCTTTAAACTGCAAGGTAAAGAAGCTGCTGAGGCGATTGGCCTTGGTGAGCTGGAAAACGTATTTCCAAACGGGGTTTTTCCGAAAAAGGCCATTCATGAATTTATTACGGTGCTGCCCGAACATGCGGCAGCGAGCGATGGTTTTATCGGTGGCTTGCTTTCGGTATTGATGAAGGATGGCGCTGCTTGTGTATGGATCAGTACTGCAAGAAAGTTATTCCCGGTTTCCCTTTGTCTGTTCAACGTAGAACCCGAGCGGATCATTTTTATGGATGTTACCAGGGAAAAAGATGTGCTCTGGATTATGGAGGAGGCTTTAAAATGTGAAGGTCTTGCTGCTGTGGTGGCGGAGTTGAATGAACTGAGTTTGATTGAATCCCGTAGACTCCAGCTTGCGGTGGAAGGTTCTGGTGTGACGGGTTTTATTTTACGTAAAGACGCCCGTAAGGCCGTAAGTACGGTGGCTACAGCGCGCTGGAAGATCAGCCCGGTACCCAGTGTAACCGAGGATGAAATGCCTGGTGTGGGTTTCCCTCGTTGGAAGGTGGAGCTGACCAAAGTCCGTAATGGAAATCCGGGAAGCTGGATCATGGAATGGGGAGGAGATCGTTTTGTGGAAGTACTTCCAGCTTTGAAAACAGCAGCATGGTACGATCAAGAGGAAAGACAAATTGGTTAAACGGCTAAAAAATGCAAAAGCGTTATGTTTCGATATGGTTCCGTCATTTGCTGGCAGACTGGCAGCTGATCCGCCGGCCGGAACTTTGTGACATTCCTTTTGTTTTCGCAGCGCCCGATCATGGGCGCAATATGATTACTGCGACAAGTCCTTTAGCTGCTTCGCAGGGAATTGAGATAGGAATGCGTGCAGCTGATGCCAAAGCCCTTTGCCCGGGACTGGAGGTTTTGGATGATAAAGCCGGGCGCACTACCATATTGCTGAAAGGACTTGGAGAGTGGTGTGTGCGTTATTCACCCGTGGTGATGGCCGATGATTTTTCGGTAGATGGGTTGTTCCTGGATGTAAGTGGCTGTACCCACCTTTGGGGCGGGGAACGGGAATACCTGAAAGAAATCGTATCCAGGTTAAAAAGCAAGGGTTATACGGTTCGTGTGGCGATGGCTGATACTGCCGGTGCCGCATGGGCAATAGCTCGTTTTGGAAAAGTAACTCCTTTGATTGCACCCGGGACGCATACAGAAGCCCTGCTTGCGTTGCCGCCAGAAGCCTTGCGTTTACCGGAAAATACACTGGCTAAGCTGAGCAAGCTTGGTTTTTACCGGATCAGGAGTTTTATAGGTATGCCGCGCTCGGTGCTGCGCAGGCGTTTCGGAGAGGATTTTTTGGCCCGTTTGGGGCAGGCTTTGGGTACAGTTGATGAGTTGATTACTCCTTTGCAGGTGCCTGTTCTTTTTCAGGAACGCTTGCCTTGTCTGGAGCCGATTAAAACCCGCATTGGCATTGAAGTGGCGATCAGCCGGTTACTGGAGCATTTGTGTCTGCGACTGCAAAATGAGGGCAAGGGCTTAAGGACAGGGGTGCTGACTTGTTATCGTATTGATGGCAAGGTGGTACAAGTTTCTATAGGAACCAGCGGGGCAACCTGTAGCGTCAGTCATTTGTTTAAACTTTTCGAGTTGAAGATCGATCAGATCCGCCCGGCCCTGGGCATTGAACTGTTTGTGTTGGAAGCGCCTAAAGTGGATGATATTTTACCCGGACAAGAAGCGCTTTGGGCGGGTAAGCCCGGACTGGATGATCAGAGTGTGATCCAGCTGCTGGACAGGGTAACCGGTAAAATGGGGCCTGATGTGATTCATCGTTATGTCCCTGCAGCTCGCTATTGGCCGGAACGATCTGCGAACCGGGCAGTTTCCATTACTGAAAAACCGATAGCCCAATGGCATATTGACAGACCGCGCCCAACAGAATTGTTGAGTAAACCTGTCTCAATCGAAGTAATGGCCTTGATACCCGATCATCCGCCAAAGTTTTTTATTTATATGGGCATCAGGCATGTTGTGGTGAAGGCCGATGGTCCTGAGCGCATAGAACGGGAGTGGTGGTTAGATGTAGGAGAGCACAGGGATTATTACCAGGTGGAAGATGAACTGGGACAGCGTTACTGGCTGTTCCGTTCGGGTCACTATGGGGGCGAGCAGCGGTACCAATGGTTTATACATGGTTTTTTTGCATGAAGAATGAGATATGGAATACAGTGAATTACAGGTGACTTCTAATTTCAGCTTTCTAAGGGGGGCTTCCCATCCCCATGAACTGGTGGATCAGGCAGCTGCTTTCGGCTATAAAAAGGTAGCCATTACTGATCGCAATACGGTGGCAGGCATTGTTCGTGCACACGCTGCAGCTAAAGAAAAAAACATTCAGATCATTCCCGCCTGTCGCCTGGATTTACTGGATGGGCCAAGTTTACTGGCTTATCCTACGGACAAAGATGCTTATTGCAGACTTTCGGCTTTATTAACGGTTGGGAATCTGCGTGCGGAAAAAGGTTCCTGCCATTTGAATAAGGCGGATGTTTATGAACACGCTGAAGGAATGTTGTTTACCGTTGTGATGCCTGGTGTGCTGAACCGTCATTTCAATTTTGAGGATTCCTTTGTTAAAGATTTTGAGGAATATGGGGAAGCTTTGGGTAAGCAGTTATACCTTTCTGCAACACGTACGTACCTGGGTAATGATGATAAGCTGATCTTTCGCATCCAGCAGTTATCTGCTAGGTTTGGAATACCTGTTGTAGCCACCGGTGATGTGCATTACCACAATCCTTCCAGAAGGGAATTACAGGATGTGCTGACCTGTGTGAGAGAAAAGTGTACCATCAAGGAGGCTGGTTTCAGGTTGAATCAGAATGCGGAACGTTATATGAAACCGATTGCCGAAATGCACCGCTTGTTCCGTAATTATCCCGAAGCGATCCGCAATACGATGCACATCACTGAGGCATGTGCTTTCGCACTGGATGAACTGAAATATGTATATCCGGAGGAGATCAACAAAAGCGGTCGTTCGCCATTGGAAGAGCTGGAATACCTGTGTTTTAAAGGCGCACATGCATTTTATGGGGAGGTTATCCCGGAAAAAGTATTGAACATGATTGCCCATGAAATGGACTTTGTGCGGAAGATGGACTATGCGAATTACTTCCTTTTTGTGGAAGACATTGTCCGCGAAGCGAGAAGCCGAGGCATTTTATGCCAGGGAAGGGGATCAGCGGCCAATTCAGCAATTTGTTTCTGTCTGGGTGTAACCTCAGTAGACCCTATGAAGTTCGACTTGCTTTTTGAGCGTTTTATTTCTTCGGACAGGAATGAACCGCCCGATATTGATGTGGACTTTGAGCATGAACGTCGGGAGGAAATCATGCAGTACATTTATACCAAGTATGGCCGTGACCGTGCAGCGATTGTGGCGACGGTAACACAGCTGCACCAGAAAGGTGCTTTGCGAGATGTGGGCAAGGCCATGGGTTTATCTGTGGATACCATTAACAGGTTATCCAGTTCAGTATGGGAGTTTACAGACGAATGGTTTGAGGGCAAGCGTGTGACTGAACAGGGTTTGAATCCCCGGGATCCGCATTTGATGAAGACCTTGCAACTGACCGCGCAGATGATGGGTTTCCCCAGACAATTGGGCCAGCATACCGGTGGTTTTGTGGTGACCAATGGGAAGCTGACTGATCTCTGTCCGATCCTGAATGCGCGTATGGAAGACCGTACGAATATTGAGTGGAACAAGGACGATATTGATGCTTTGGGTTTTCTGAAAGTGGATGTATTGGCTTTGGGTATGCTGACTTGTATCCGCAAGGCTTTTGACTTGTGCAAAGCGCATTATGGTTTAGATCTGACCCTGGCCAATATCCCTCAGGATGATCCGGAGGTGTATGATATGATTAGTGCTGCGGATACACTGGGGGTATTCCAGATTGAAAGCAGGGCACAGATGTCCATGCTGCCCAGGTTAAGGCCCAAATGTTTTTATGATTTGGTGATTGAGGTTGCCATTGTCAGGCCTGGCCCCATACAGGGAGATATGGTGCATCCTTATTTGCGGAGACGTAATGGTGATGAACTTGTGGAATACCCTTCCGCTGAATTAAAAGAAATTTTAGAAAGAACCTATGGTGTGCCGCTATTTCAGGAACAGGCAATGAAAATTGCCATTGTAGCCGCAGGATTTACACCCGCCGAAGCAGATGGACTGCGTCGCAGTATGGCCACTTTTAAGTATACCGGAACGGTTAATTTGTATGAACAGAGGCTGGTCGAGGGGATGATGAAAAAGGGATATACCGAGGAATTTGCCAAACGGATTTTCAGGCAGTTGGAGGGTTTTGGGAGTTATGGTTTCCCCGAAAGTCATGCGGCAAGTTTTGCTTTGCTGGTTTATGTGTCCTGCTGGCTGAAACACTACTATCCGGATGCCTTCGCTACAGCCTTGCTCAATAGTATGCCAATGGGCTTTTACCAGCCTGCGCAGATTGTAATTGATGCACAGAAACATGGTGTGGAGGTTCGGCCAGTTGATATCAATTATTCTACATGGGATAATTTGCTGGAAGAAAAATCAGGGAAGTATTGTGCGATCCGTTTGGGTTTCCGGCAGATTAAAGGTTTAGGGCAGGAGGAGATGGATGTTTTGGTGAATTGCAGGGGAAATGAGTACAGGACAGTTACGGCCTTACGTGATGCAGGAATAGCGATTAATACACTGGAAAGACTGGCAGATGCTGATGCTTTCCGCTCGATTGGGTTGGACCGCAGAAAAGCATTATGGGAGGTTTCTGCCTTGCAGGATATGCCAGTGGTGATTTTTAAAGGGCAACCCTCAGAAAGTGTGTTGGAGGCACAGGTGGAATTGCCGTTGATGAGCAAAGGAGAACATGTGGTTCAGGATTATGCTACCGTAGGCTTATCGTTAAAAGCACACCCGGTGTGCTTTGTGCGATCACAACTGGAGATGCTGCGCATCTTGTCCTGCCATCAGATCAATAAGGAGGCGCAGAACGGACAATTGGTGAAGGTTGCCGGGCTCGTGCTGGTTCGACAACGACCGGGAACTGCCGGTGGGGTATGTTTTATTACCATTGAGGATGAGACTGGCTTTAGCAATCTGGTGGTATTTGAAAAGTTTTTTGATACCTACCGGAAAGAGATTTTGCATTCCAGGCTGTTGATGGTGGAGGGGCGTTTGCAGCGGGAAGGAGAGGTGGTTCATGTCATTGTGAGCAAATGCGTGGATTTGACTAAACTGATGGGTAAACTGGTGCAGCGGGAGCAAGAGGATTTGCCAGTACTTACAACGGTTCCCGGGGAAGTTCCAAAGGGAACCTTTTATGGGGGAAGGAATTTTAAATAATTCAATTATGTATCTTTAAACAAACAATCTCTTTGATCATTACCTTTCTGATAATCTTAAAGCAATTATAGAAGATTAAGGATTACCGGAAGGTTTATTGAGATTGAAAAATACTTGAACCGCCAATTTTGGATCATTTAACAAAAAACACTTAGCACTTGTATATTCGAATTAAAAACCTCTCTAAATGACAAAGCCAAATTTTGATAAGTCGGAAACTTGTGGTAGCATTAAATTGCCTCTATCCAGCCGCGGTGAGGATCTTGAGACTATCTCAAGAAACAAATTGTCGTTGCTGTTTGATACCCGATATTTTGAGATTAGGCATGAACTTCAGAGGGGGTTTGCTGTTCAACTCAAGTCTACTGGATCAGTTAGAGTGAACAGGAACAGTTCAATTTCCTACCCAATAGAGGTAAGCAATATCAATTACTCAGTTATTCTTTTGTTGCTTATTTTTTGTAATTAATTGATTTTAAAATAGTTAATATTTGTATATCGAAAAATAAGTTCTGTATGTTAGATTTCTATTTATTAGCCGATAATCAGAATATGCCGAACTATCCAGAAGAAGAGGGATGTAAATTAATAGGCAGTATAGATGATCAAATTTTTGACAGACTAAAAGTAAAGAAGATCATTCCTGAAAGGTTTGACTACCATTCGGACTTTAGATGGGACACATCTTTAATACGGCAAATCAGGGTGAATATTCAAAAGCATACTGTTAATGATAGCGATATACAATCCTTATTGCTATTACTGGATACGGCCAAATCGTATGATAGCGGACTAGTCGCCTATGCTGACTGATGTCATACTTTGTTTATTTCTTAGGCTCTAAGCTGGCTCGTATTTCCTTTACTAGGGTTGCCATCTCCAAGGTTGGCCAGTATGCCAAGCATTTTTACCTCGAGGTTCCTTGACCTGAGGAAGAGCTCATAATTGACTTCGGAAATTCGGACCAGTTCATAGTTGTATTTGAAATTGAGTGCAATTGATGAGCTGAGTAAAGTGGTAACTGCCGCCCCAAAATCATCTGACGCCACAGATATTAAATAAAAAGATAAAGCCATTGCCGATGCAATTATTAACCCGGCTGTTGAGGCTGCTAAAGCCAAAGACAAAATCCCTGACTGGAAAACAATAGCCGCATCGGTAACGCAAAAGCATGATGCCACAACTGCCGACCGGACTGTTACCAGAGCGAAACTGTTTTTTTACTACGGTAAGGACTGGAAAGCTTTTGCCTCAGCAATTGTAAACTACACCGAGAAATATGAAGATACAGCCAACCTGGCTACCATAAATACCAATGCCAACTTTGTATTAGAGTATAGTGCAGACAAAGAGGAGCTTGCCAAAGCATTGGCATGGAGTAAAAAGCTTGTTGAAAAGGAATCCGATAATGCGGATTATAAAAAGACCTATGAGGCATTGAAGGAGAAACTGTAATAAAGATCCTTCCGCCACCCTTGCGGATTGTTAGTTAATAAGGATCAGGGAATGGTTAGCCCTGATCTGGCCATACCAATTTGGTTTAACACTATTTAGGCTGAGTGCTGTGTTGATCTGGATGGATGCACAGCATTCATAAACTTAGGGAGTTTTGTGAATTAGGTTAGAACAGTCGGAAGAAATATACGGCTGTTCTTTTTTATTTTAAACTGTTTATCCATTCCCTGATCAATTTAATTCCTTCTTTATGAGGAAGAGTCCTTGCAAGCTCAGGCATAGCAGTGCCCGGCTCTGTGCTATTCATTCTGTAAGCTAAAATAGAATGGGTAGCATCGCCAGGTATAATATCATAATTAAGCCCGCCAGCTCCACCTCCGGCCGAAACCGGGGCTTTTCTGATCCCTAAATGATTGGGGTTGGTTTGCTCATATTCTAGAAACAGACCTGTATTATAGGCGTCGCCTCCTTTGGTATGACAGTGGGCACAGTTTATATCAAGGTATGCTCTTGCGCGTTGTTCCAGACTGTAATGCTTAGCATCGGCCCAGTTCGGTAATTGAGCAACCGCTCCCGTATCTGGCAATCCTTTAAGTACTCCTTTTGCTGCCCATGCCTTAAGTTGATTGGTACTTTGTCCGACAAGGGTAATGTTAAGGTTTCTGGCTTTTGGACCAATAGGGATTAACACATCATTTTTAATGTGGCAACGCTTGCAATCATTGGTGTTTGGTACCTGGTAATTTGTAAAGAGTTTATTGCCATCATTATCCAATAAGGTAATCGGGATTTTTGCTCCGGTAATGTGTTTGATGGCCTCTGTTTGTTCTTTGTTCCACAGATAATTCATCACCTTCCAGTTCTTATCGGAAGGGTCTTTAACCAGTAGCCTTGTTTCGATCATTATTTTCTGATGATTGACATTGGTATAAGCAAAGTTTTTAACGATGATGGTTGAGTCAGGGAATTCAAGCGCACCCTGTGCCGTGTACTTCATTGCAGTACCTTTTGGTAAAACAATGAAGCGGTCTTTAACGGCATAATCTGTAAAGAGAGCGGTACTGATATCATAATGCAAAACCCCTTCATTGGGATCAAGATCCTTTAGTTTGTTTTTAAAGAAACCATAATCAGATAGTTTTTCTTTAAATACAAAGCCACTGTTTTGCACAGCCTGGCCGGTTTTGTTTTTACAACCCTGCTCACTTAAAATGGAAAGTGAAATACTGAAAAGGAGGAGAAACCCCAAAAGATAAGTTTTACGCATTGATACTGATTTTTACTTGCAGATATAAGGGGTAATGTTTGTGTTTGGTTTCCAGTTTTTAGGATTGCTGATGTTTAAAAAGTCGGCATTTACAAATAGGTTGTCGCCCGTTTGCTTTATGCAAATAGAATCCGGATTAACTGCTGTACCCTTGGTTAAGATATTGCTCGAGATGCCATCGTACATAATGAAAGGGATACGTTTGTTTTTTCTTGCCGGATCACTGGCATTTAACTGCTGTTCAACGGCTACTAATATTTTTCCAATACGGTGCTCATAGGCTGGCTGCGGAAAGGCGGGGCCCATTTCAATAGTATTGTTGTGAATATTGATGTTTTTTGAAATGGGAAAGTAATTGTCGTTTATTTTCTCGGCAGCTTTTTCATCAACTGCAAAGCCCGAAGCAATGGTTATTGAGGATGAATTGTTGTTAATGATCCGGTTGTTATAGATCTCAATATCTGATGCCGCCAATATAATAATACCGCTTCCGGGTGAGGCATTACCCACACCCCATGAGGTGCCAAAGCTGCCTGCCTTTGCAAAGTTTCTGAAATTATTATCGTGGATGTAATTGTTGTAGGCTTTAACATGGCCGCCTTTCTTTGAAAGATCCGGTAAGTCGAATACCAGAAAGCCCGCGGTGTTGTTATAAAATTCATTGTCGTAAACCTGGGCATTAGATGTGTTTTCGATTTCACAGCCTGCAACATTTTTTGCTGCTTTACATTTTCTTACCACTGCACTATCCGTTTGACCAACATAAATGCCTGCATCTGATGAGCCCTCTGTATAACAGTTTTCTATCAATACATTTTTACACATTACAGGGTAAATGGCATAGCCACCGCTGGTTGAGTCGGCTTTACTCCAAACTGCATGCAGGTTGGTAATGGTAACATCCCGGCTCTTGTTAATCTTTAGCAGATCGCCTTTAGAATCACGAATGGTCATTCCATCAATCACAAAGCCTTTTACATCTGTTACCCTAATGCCTTCTCCGCCCTGGCTTTGTTCTTTAAAGTCGAGAATAGTTTTGTCATGTCCTTCGCCCTGTATCATGATGTGGTTCACCTGTGCAATGCTCAGGTTGTCGAATTTATAGGTGCCCTGCTTCAATAAAATTTGTGTGCTGTCTTTTATCGACAGGAAAGCTTCGGCAATTTTCTGTTCTTCGCCAGGTTTAAAGGTTAACCTGGTTTTGTAGTTTCCCGCTTGCGTTGATTTGTTTCCTGTGCAGGAAAACAAAGAAAGGGTAACAAGAAGGGCAATTAGTAATGATGGGATGGTTTTCATATTAAAGGATATTATATGCATAAGTTACATAATAGACCGCGCCAATATTTGGGTTGGCAACGCCGGTTGAATAGTATTTGTTGGTAATGTTTGTAGCACCCAGCCTTATGCCGGAACGTGCTTTGATAAGTTTGTAGCTTACCTGGGCATCTATAACTGCTGAACTGGGAACCCTGCCCTCAGCTAAGCCACCCGAAACAACATAGAAATAGCCGGGCTTGTAACGTAGGGTAGTGCCAAACGACCATTCTTGCTTTTTGCCGAAACCGCTGTTGCCAAATTCCATGTTAACGTGGTAATGAGGCGTGTTAAAGTTGTTTACCTGGCTGTTGTTTTTGTTCTTAATGTTGTCTGAAAAGTAGTTGACCTTAGCCAAAAAGTTATGCGACAGGTCTACACTTACACTGGCAGCGTAGCCATAAGTGTTTACGGTTTGTCCGCCATTAAAAGCAATATTGTACTGTACATATGTACTATGATCTTTAAAAGCAGTTACATCATCGGTTCCCGGAGTATTTGCCACATTGGCGTAGCCGATAAAGTTTTTCCAGGTAGAGAAATAGCCCAATACATCAAACATTACTCTTTTGCCAATTAAAGCTGCATAACCAAGCTCAAAGGCATTTACAGATTGCGGTTTAATGTCATTGTATTCAAATTTCTTTAATACGGAGGCATCGCCTGATTGCTGATAAGCGGATACACTTTCAAGTGTATATGGCGGAAACTGATTGAAATGGTAATTGTCGTTTAGCAGCAAAGAAGAGCCTCCTGAGGAGTAGCTGTTATATCCGTTAAGTGTGTTTTGCAATGCCTGAATGTTTGATGGAAAGCTATACGCATTTTGATAAGAGAAGCGGATAAAGTTTTCTTTAACGGGCTCATACACTGCTGATGCTCTTGAGGTTACTTTAGGAGAAGAGAAAAGTGTGTTCTTGTCGTACCGGAAAGAGGTGCTTAGACTTAACCTGTCGGCTGCCAGTTTTTTTGCCAGTTGAATGTAGGCACTGTATTCTTTTACATTGATTGGTTTATCCTTATCAGGGAATAATGTGTTTTTACTGTTCAGGCTGTATAGGCGCCAGTTAACGCCGGCAATTACACTCATGAACTTAACCTTATCGGTAAAATTGTATTGAGCCTCTGCATTGTAGAGCTTACTGCGGTCAAGAAATAAGGTGCCTCCTTCGGAAATAGGTGTATTGGAAATCTTTTCTTTAAGGGCGTTGAATTCCGGGGTGCCTAATTGTGCGCGACCCTGATCTGCAAATGCCCGGGCAGCTAAATGTGCATCATTTAAGCTGGCCCCTCCGGCAAGGGAAGCGAGTAAAGCACCGGTATATTCCGGATACCATCCTCCTGTAGCACCATCATAACTCGTTTTCCATCCTTCGTTGATGTACTGAGCGGTTGGGCCGGCAATTATGGTTCTTCCGGAATTTTCTGAAGTGGTATATGCGCGGACAAACCAATTGTCGCTTTTTAATTCTGCGCGGTATTGGCCAACTTTAAAGGCCTTAAGCTGGTAGCGGGTATCGTTGGTGTATACGATGTTTCCTGTACCGTATGTGCCCGACATGATTGCCTCTAGTTTGGGATTTATTTTATACCTGAACTCGGCATTTACTTTGAATAATTTTGCCTTGTTATCCAGATATCCATACTCCGGATATCCTGTTCTGGCTACGTAATTAGGTTTGGCCAGTAAAGGTTCAATAAGGGGAGCCAGGGAAGGATCGCCCGCTAATGCTCCCTCTAAGAACGGATTAATATCTGTACTTGTAGCTCCACCATAATAGTTTACGCCATTATAATTTGGATCTGTAAACCTGCTGCCAGGGCCATTTTTATTGGTGCTGTCGGTAGCTACCCAATCGTTTGCCTGTGTATATTGAGAATTAATTTTAAAAGCCAGTTTCTCGTTGATCTTTGTGGCATAGCGGATTGCCCAGTCATAATATGGTGATGCGCCTACAGGGTCATAACTGCCGCTGTTTTTAACGTGGTTTACTCCTTGTGTAATCAGCACGCTTAAGCCCTGGTATTTAAATGGGTCTTTACCGGTCATTACCATGGTGCCATTTAAGCCTCTTGAACCGTAAAGTGCAGATGATGCACCCGAGAGTACTTCAATGTTGTCAACATCAAGCTGAGTTAAGCTGATGGCCGAACCCAGGGGGAAATTGAGCCCCGGCGCCTGGTTGTCCATCCCATCTACAATTTGTGTGAAATTGGTATTTCCGCTCGTGTTAAACCCTCTTGTAGAGATGCTGGTAAAGCCAATACTGGAAACGGTTACATCAACTCCTTTTAAACCCTGGATCATATCCATGTAGTTTAGCTGAGGGGAATTGCTGATGTCTTTACTGCTGAGCTGCTCTATGGTTACCGGAGAGGAGAGCTTTTTTTGTACCACCCTACTGGCCGAAACCACTACCTCTTGCCCAAGTATAGATGTGGGGTTAATGGTGATATCGAGCGCGGCAGAGGTACTTTGCACATCAACTTCTTTAGTTTCAAAACCGATAGAAGAGATGACAAGTACGATGGGTAATTTCTTTTTAATGGTCAGTTGAAACCTGCCCCTGTCATCAGAATAAGTTCCTTCCGAAGAATTCTTTACATGAATGGATACAGCCGGTGCGGCCTCCTGTGTGGCGCTGTTTTTAATCGTTCCTTTGATAACCTGAGCGTTTAGGTTGGCAAATAAAAAGTGAAAAGGGATCAATAAAAATAGTCTGGTTACTTTCATTGTGTTTGGTTTTGGTTAGTGCAATATAGATTGCAAAACCATCTGCATACAATGATTAGAACGTGTTTGGGACGAAATAGGGCTATAATGGGGTGAATGGGAACGTAGAAGAAGTACTGCTGAGGTATTGCTCAAATTGTTTTTGATGTGATGCTGAAACAGGAATCTGCAAGTCGGGCAATGGATCGAACTGAAGCACATAGCCTTTATGTGTTTTCTTTGAAGAAGAAACGGTTTTTATATTGATGGTATATGACCTGTGTACCCTTATTAAACCGGAATAACTGCAGGTTGACTCAATCTTTTTTAATGTGGTACGGATAAGCTCTGTTTTAACTTCACCACCCAATAGGTAATGAACATCTACATAGTTGTCTTCAGATTTAAAGAACAATACATTGTTCGGGTGAAGGGTTAATATGATTTTTCCGTTCTCATCTCCGATCAGCAGGTTATCTGAAAGTGCTTTGTGTTCTGTTGCTACCAATGAAAGGTTGTGTGCCAGTTTGTATTGCTGTGCGCCAAATAAAATCAGTAATGAAATTACATAAGGGGGGATGGCAATAAGTATGGTATAATTGAACGTGTCGAGATAATTGCTTACAGACAGGTCGGGATGATTGTTGAGCAGCCAGTCGCAACCCATAATGCCAAAGGTTAAGATCAGTATTTCACCAAGAAACCAGAAGAAATATTGCCCGTAGGTAAGGTATTCGATACGCAGCCATTTCCGCAATCCAAATTGGGTGAGCAGGAGTGTGAATGTTCCGGCAAGTGAAAAGATGCTAAAGATTTTGAACAAGTCAAATTTGCTTGCATCCTCATACCACCTGTTGATGTTAAAAGGCACAAAGGTGTACATGAAAAGCAAGCTGATTAAAGTAACCAGGCTAATAAATATTATTTTATTAACGGATGAGTTAAGTATAAGGAAACGTTGATCCAGTGCACTCTTAAGTACAGTGTAATTGACGGAAAGCGGTGTAGTTCTTGCCATACAACGGTATGCTTAATATTTGGTAATGAAATTTAAGCATTTATTGTGGAACTTCCTTCAGGTCTGATTTTTTTAACCAGCCTTTTGTAACCTGCCCATCACTATCGGTAAGTGTAACATAGATAAAGTTGCCCTGTTCATCAATTACCTCAAATTTTGATTTGACCCATAGTCCTAAAATACCTTTTCTTGGCGCATCGTTATTTGGAGAATCATGAAAATAGAGTGTGGTTTTAGGGACTCTGTATTTTTTGCCCTCACTAAATATAACAGGTTCCTCTGGTCCTTCTTTAGGTTGTGTAACAGGAGGAGGAGTAGGCTTAGGTGTATTTGCTGCAGTTTGGCGTTCAAACTCTTTTTTTAAGCTATCCTGGTTGGTTTGTTGTGCCGCGGTATCTAAAATAATAGGTTTGATTTCCTCGGTGGTGTCAGGAATTATTTCTTCTGCCTGATGGGTGGTGTCTTGATGGACTATACTGCTGGAATCGGTAACCAGATCTTTTTTCGGTTCAAGATTTTTAAAAAACAAAGCATATGCTGAAAGAATACCCAGCATTAAAATGGCCATGATCATTAAAACAAATACTGGCTTTGCAACACGAACTCCTGATGAGGGTGCTGCAGTAACTGCGCTTGCTACTGTGGCCGCTGGTTTTGCAGCAGTTGCAGATACATTACTATGGCTATGGTGCAATACGGCATCCTGCAATTCCATTCCATTAGAGAATCTGTTTTCAGGTCGCTTCTCTAAACATTTCCTGATCACATCAAGCAGCCATGCAGGTACATTCATTTCTCGTGCCTTCACGTCGTCAGACCAGTTTTCCGGCAATTGAGCTCTTCGCAGTGCTAATATGTCGGGCACCTGCTTTTCCATATGGGCAAGCATTACCGAGTTACGCGCTGATTCTCCTTTGTTGATCAATGGGAAAGGAACAGTACCGGCCAGAAGCTCATAGAGTATTATACCATAGCTATACACGTCGGTTTGGAAGAACATTTCGCCGTCATGCTGTTCCGGAGCCATAAACTCAACTGCACCTGCATGTCGCACACTGCTGCGGCGCTGCTCGTCGGACATGATTGCCAGGCCAAAGTCGAGCAGGATGTAATTCCCTGTATCCGTATTAAATTTTACATTATTGCTTTTTATATCGCCATGCTTAACCCCAACTCTATGACAATGCGTAAGGGCATTTGCCAGCTGTTCGGCAAGTTTAATGGTCTCTCTGATCGTAAAAATTGGAGCGTGTGGTGATTTAAGCAGTTCTTCCAAATCTGGCCCTTCGATGTATTCCATTTCAATAAATGGGAAAGAGCCACTTTCGGTTAAGCCCGAATTAAGGATCTTAACTACATTTGGATTTGGTACTTCATTTACCTTTTTTAGTTTTTCAACTTCATTCTTAAAATTCCTGAAATTTCTATCGTCCGTATTTTCAGTATGAATAGGAGTTGGCAATATCTTTACCGCAGTAATAATGGCACCCATTCTTTTACCCTTGTAAACAGAACCCTGCCCACCTGTACGTAGGGCGCCCATGTTCTCTAATCCTTCTGTTATGGTAAATACTTTGCTCATAGTGTCTTTGTTGTTTTATTAAAATTCAGGAACATCATTAATCAATCCGTCCTTTGTTTTTTTAGTCGTTTTTGGTTTGATCGTATCCTTTTTAGCCGCCGGAACAGTTTGTAAGGTATCCGGATTCACTGTTGTAACTTTCTTGCCAGGTTCAGTTTTTGAACTGCTTTTTACTGGCTGTATTGGTTTACTTACAACGTTAGTGCTGTCTGTTTCAGTACCCTTACGTTGATTTAAGACCAAATTTATTCCAAATGTAGCTAAACAAATAAATAATATAATTCCGCCAATAAGAAATGCTTTTGCTTTGCCTCCTTTTTCGTACTTCTGAACCAAATTGGTTAGTCGTTCATTCTCGGCTTTCAGTTCATTTATTATTGTTGTAACCTGTTCGTTGTTAAGGATGTCCTGATTGCTATTGCTAACCGCTTCATACAGGCCAACTCCGTCGTGGAATCTTTTCTCCGGATCTTTCTCTAGGCATTTTTCAATAATCTGAAGTAACCAGGCCGGAGCCATCATTTCATGAGCTTTCTTTTCTTCTGACCATTCTACCGGTAAGCGGTTTTTACGGAGCTCCATCACATCAGGGATCTGCTTTTCGATATGTGAAAGCATCACCATATTTCGGGATGTTTCTGTTTTATTGATCAACGGAAAGGGGACCGTTCCGGCTAAAAGTTCATAAAGAATAATGCCGTAACTGTAAATATCGGACTGAAAAAGCATTTTGCCATCGTGCTGCTCAGGAGCCATAAACTCTACTGCACCTGCATGACGTAAACTGGAACGACGCTGTTCATCAGACATTACCGCCAAACCAAAATCAAGCAGTATATAGTTGCCAGTATCCGTATTGAATTTGATATTGTTACTTTTAATATCGCCATGTTTAACACCTACTTTATGGCAATGCGCAAGGGCATTGGCCAGGTGATCGGCCAGCTTGATGGTTTCTCTTATGGTAAATATCGGACTATGTGGTGGTTTCAGCAAGTCTTCCAGATCAGGGCCCTCTATGTATTCCATTTCTATAAAAGGAAGAGAGCCGCTTTCGGTAAGGCCTGAGTTTAATATTTTGACCACATTGGGACTTGGATCTTCATTAACTTTTTTTAGTTTTTCTACTTCGTTCTGGAAATCCCTGAAATTCTTGTCCTCAGTGTTCTCTGCGTGGATAGGTGTAGGCAATAGTTTTACAGCCGAAAGAATGGCGCCCATTCTCTTACCCTTATATACAGATCCTTGTCCGCCGGTGCGTAATGCACCCATATTTTCCAATCCTTCTGTTATAGTAAATACTTTTGCCATTTGTTTATAATTACTGATTAGAATGATAACTGAATTCTAAAACAGCTGATTCTCCTAAAATTATCTGATCTCCTTCTTGTAGTGCGTGCCCCAGTTCTGTGAAGGTAAGTTTTACAGAATTATGCTCCTTTACAGACCTTATTTTTACTTTATTTCGGGGAGGCACACCACCATCATCAGCAAAAAGCATAAAAGCTGCAGCATCATTATTCCATTCTATATGGGCATGTTGCCTGCTTATGTATTTGTTGCATTCATTTGTGCTGGAATCTGGAAAGGCAATGTTATTAACCCTGATAAAGCCGTCGCTATCCTGTGCCTGTTTTTCCCTGCCAATATTAATCTTGCCATCAGAAGAAGAGAGGGTATATTCGGCTTTCTCGGCCTCACCACTTAAAATTCTTATGTATGCTGTTCCTGATTTTTGTACTGCTGCATGTTCAGGTGTTTTTATGTAAAGGGCCACTTCCAGATTAGGCATTCTTATGGCTTGCTGAGGTAGCTCATCCACAAAAACATTTTCCATTGTCCAGGTTTTGGGAAGGTCTATTGCAAAATCATCAGCTATTCTTTGTACCTCATTTTTGAAATGATTCTCCTCTTCGGCAAAAACCGCCGATTCATACATGTATTTTTCTACAGGTATACAGGCAATGTAGAGCTGGAAACCTTTAATGTGTTTTCCTTCTCCGCCTTCCATTTTTTGTAGTTCCTGCTTAATGAAAACAAGTATAGCCTCCCTGATGGCTTTAACATCCTGTGGCTTTTCTGAGGTATTTTTACTAAATAGGTTAAACATGTTTTATCCTTTCTTTAACTAGTTGATGCTATCTTTTTTTACTACTATGTTTTCTTTTATAACAGGTTTTGCAACAGGCGGTTTAAAATCTTTGATATATCCAAGATCCAATAATGCTGGTACAACGTGTTTTCCGGCAAGTTGTACCGCTTTACTTGAGCCCCTGGTAGATTCTATACGAATACAAACAACAACGTGACCGGGACCTGATTTTTTGGGCGCAAAGAACACATACCAGCCGTCATTAATTCGCTCTTTTTTCCAGATCCTTTCTGGTGTTCCTGTTTTACCTGCTACAGTAATGCCCAATGTATACCGCTTATTGGCACTCTGCTTAAGCATATAATCTGTAAGCAAAGCCGCGTATTGCGGATCATTGGCCAACTTAATACCTGGTTTAACTTTAGTTGTAGAATCGCTGATCTTTAAAACATAACGATTAGCAACTAATGTGCCCTTATTAGCCACTCCGGATATAAGCCTTGCAACAGAGGCGGGGGTAGCAATTAGCTCGCCTTGCCCCCAGGCCATTCCGGAAATACCTTTAGCCCTGGTGCGACGTATATTTGAAGGATCGTATCTCGGTTTAGTATTAAACTCAGTTTTACGCCAAAGATTCATCCACTTGTTCTCTTGTTTTGCATTACTGGTGTCCTTATCAAAGTAATAACCACCAACGCCTCTAAGGAACATTCCGGTTTTCATATATAAAGCGGCCATGTTTTCCTGCAAATGCTCTTCATTAGCTAATTTAATAAAATAAACATTGTTTGAGTTTACAATTGCACGCTCCAATGTAATATTTCCTGTTTCATCCGGTTCTATACCTTTGGTTCTGATCCTTTCATAGGAACTTACTGTAAAAGATCTTTTGGCTGCATTAATGCCCAGTTTGTTAAAGGCAGCCATTGCTGTTAAAACCTTAGCGGTAGAGCCTGGCTGTGTTGCGTAGGTAAACCCAAGATCTGCATTGGTATACCAGCCGGAAAGCTTGTTCTGTTCGTTGGTAGTCATGTTTAACAGCTCCCAATCCTTAACCGGAGGTAAGGGGTAAACTGATGAAGCGAGTACATCGCCAGTTGAATCTTCCATGATTACCACGGAAACCCTGCTTTTTCTTAGTGAGGTATCCAAACCAACAGAATGCTGGATGGTTGACTGTAAACGTGCATCTATAGTGAGCTTAACATCTCTGTTTCTTTTTTTGAACGATTCAACCTCATTGCTGTTGATTCCTGCCAGTAATAAAGGAGCCAGGGCGGCATAATCTCTTTTGCTTACCGTCATCTCTTTTACGCCTCTTGGCAGAAAGCGGTCTTCACGGTATTTATTCGCTTTTGTATTGAAGGAGGTAATAGGTGTATGGAAGCCTCTAAGCTCTGCTGCATGTTCATACTCGGCAAAATACCCGTTTGTGCTACCGTTAAATACTCCCGTGTTTGCATCACCTATCCAGAAAAAGGTTTGCTCTTCGAAAGGATAATACCTGTCGACCCGTTTATGCATGGCCGAATCGAGATTATAGCTAATGCCAGATGTTCTTAACGTGTCTGCCTGTTTCCTGACAAAGTCAGGATTACTTGTTGCAAGAACCCTTCCTTTTCTGTCGTATAACTGGCCCGCTTCTAATTTGTTCATTAAAATTGCAATGCGGGGATTATAGCTAAACATGCGTAAACCACTTCTATCGGCTACAAGCGATGGCTGTACTACCCATTTTTTATTATTGGCAATATATCTTGATATGGTGATGGTTAACAGAAGAACGGCGATGCTGGCAGATAAAAGTGCCGGTACAAGGTTCTTATCTTGCTGTTTGGTAATAAATGCCATCTGTACATCTGTGCCTCTGATTAAAGAAACGGAAAGCAAAATGCCGGCTGCCATCATATTTGCTACCAGTGATGACCCACCATAGCTGATAAACGGCAATGCAACACCTGATAGGGGCAATGCTCCTGTAGAACCACCGGCAATGAGCAGGAACTGCACAAACATACTTATCCCAATACCTGCGCAGAGATAAAATAGAAATGGAGTGCCCGTTTGCCGGCCTATAATTATTGACCTGTTTAAGAAAATCAGGAACAACACAAATATGCTCACTATACCTGTCCACCCGAATTCTTCGCCTATGGCTGGCAATATCATGTCGGTGTGTGCCTCTGGTATTGTTTTGGCAAAACCTTCGCCTACACCCTGACCGGTTAAGCCACCACCAGACATAGCCCAAATGCCGTTTGCTACCTGGTCTCCGCCATAGACTTCGTTATTCCATGGGTCTTGCCATATAGATTTACGTTCTGTAAGCCGGTTAACAGGTCCCGGGATGAGTTTGTCGAGATAAGGAACCTGATCTATCAATAAGAAACCTGCGATGATCATGATGACCATTATTGCCGATTCGCTGGTCTGTTTTTTATTGATCAGCATGGCCAGGCCCATCAATACAACGGTAACCAGACTGGCTATCCAGATGTTCAAAAACCAGACAGTCAATGTGTAAGTAATGATGGCAATGAGCATCATCATGAAATCGCCACGCGAGAAAGAAAACAGTATGATAAATGTAAAACACACCACCATTGCAGGGCCCAGATCACCCAGAACCAGGTACATCAGGATAGCGATGCCCATTGCCACAAGTGCGAATGAGAAGAAATACCATCTTTTTTGCCAGCTGCGGTATTCGGTGATAAAACGCTCGTTACTGGCAAAAAAGCCTGCAAGAAATAAAATGATGGCATATTTTACGATCTCACTGGGTTGTACACCAAACAGGTTTACTTTTACACCACTGCCCTCGGGGCCATTTCCGAAAATGATGGTTAAGGCCAGTAGCGCCAGTGCCAGCCCCGCCCATTGCCACCCGTTTGCTTTTCCTGAGTTTTTATTAAGCACAAGCATCCGGTAAAACCTGGAGTCGACATTAAACTTCCGGAATTTAATGAGCATTAATATAATGATGGCGAAAACGCCCATGCCAAAAAAAACAAGGGTATCTTTTGCTAAAAAACGATCTCGTAATGGATCCTGTAAACTGAGTAAGGCTATAAACGAGAACCCCGTCATTAGCATAATGATGGGTAAAATAAGCTGATCTGCCTGAGGAAACTTAACGCTTAGCAGGAAATGTAACAGGAAAAATCCTGCAAAAAAACTTCCGGTAATGATCCAGAACCATTTATTAAATTCATCAGGAGTACGTACTATCAGCGATTTTTCTTTCTTTAAGATTTTAAAATCCCTTGCAGAAAAAAGCCGGATAGTATGTTGTGTTTGCTTAAACGTAAACGAAGCATCTTTTTGAAGTTCCTGTATGCCCTGTGATCTTCCGAATTGAAAGCCGGGTTTTAGGGGTAACAGCTCAAAGGCTTTGTCTTCAGGTAAATTTAAAAATGCAAAATTCCCGTTGGCATCTGTTCGGACATATGATGTTAATCCCGCTGATTTTACTTCTACCTCATCATCAACATAGGCACTGTCCTGAGGAACTATCATTTGTAGTTTTATCAGAACGCCGGATACGGCTTTATTGGCAGTATCTATAATCTTACCCGATATGCTATGGACCCCTAGTTTAAGGTCGGTTTGAGCAGGTAACTGAGGAGGCCGGTTTCTTTCCTGGGTAAAACGCAAAGAGTCGCCGCCGGTATACCCAAGTAATGCGCGCGAGTCGCTAGCTCTTTTTTTGAAATTTTGTCCTCCAGAGGCAAAAGCATAATCCGCCTCAACAAAGAATTTGCTTTTATTCAGCTCCCCAACATTATCAAGCGGCTCTTTAAAAGACTTAACCCCTTTTGCAACAGTTTGTTCTATTAGGTTTACGTCTTTTTTGTCTTCAAAATAGTACCCCTTTTCAAGTAAGGTTTTTATGAGTTCACCTGGATTTTTAGCATTCAGGTTCATCATGGTTCCATTGTCCAAACGGACACCCACGTCGGCAAAATTGCGCTGTAAGGTATTGAAAAGTGTAAAGAATAATGATCCTAACACTATGGTTATCAGTATAATAAAAGCACGTTCTATTTTCCTGCTCTCCATACTAATGACTTCCAGTGGTTGGTAATGAATCTGTTTTAAAAGAACTGGCAGGTATTTTTCCCTGGATATACATGTTCTGAGGCAAATTATAAGTAGCTTCTATGGAATTAACACAGTTGTTGAACCGTACATTCTTTAGCTGCAGTACATTGTTTTGGGATAATATGGCCGTATGGAAGTTTTCAAATGTGATGTTCTCTAAAAACACATACTTACTGATGGGTTTAATAGACACAGCACTGCCTTTATATGCAGAATCACTTCTGATGATAATAGGCGTTTTAGCAATGATGAAAAGCGTATCCTTATTAAAATGTATATCCTCATTAAGTATAATTGGCGATTTGAACAGGGAGTCGGAAATGATTAGCGTGTTCCCAACCAATTTGTTAATCGTGTCCTGAAGTTTTGCTTCCTGCTCATTACGTACTGGTTGCAAGGCCGTCAGCTTTTGCTGCTTGATGGCATTTGAACGGACGTTATTTTGCCATAGCAGATAAAGTGCGAATGCCAGAAAAACAATGCAGAGTACAGACAACAGAGTTACCAAACCCTTATTGTTTTTTTGTACCACAGGAATAGCAACAGGAGTAATCTCTTTTTGCACCGTAACCTCTTTAGGGGCAGCATGGGTTATTGAAGGCTGGTGATTTACAATAGATTTTGGGCTTTTTACTTTTACTGCAGGTTTTGTTGCCTCATGTACCAGTGATTGTTTACCATTTTTAACCAAAACAACAGTTATATTGTCGCGCCCACCATTATTGTTAGCTGCTTGTATAAGCTCAGCTCCTTTTTCTTGTAACGTGGTCTTTCTGGTCAGAATGTCTGTAATGCCTTGTCTGTTAACCATGTCGGAAAGGCCATCACTACAAAGCAATAACAAATCACCAGGAAGGAAAGGGGATTGGCCGGTTTCTATATAATCGTCCTGCGCTGCTATTTTTGCACCAAAACCCAAAGCTTTATTAATCTCATTACGTTTGGGATGGCTCATGGCCTGTTCTTCGGTGAGGCGTCCGCTATCTTCCATGAAGCCTACAAAAGATTGATCTTTTGATATTTTAACCAATGATCCGTCGCGAAGTAAGTACAGCCTCGTATCACCAACATGCGCGTAATAGAGCAGGTTTTTTTGAAGATCGATAACTGCCAGTGTAAGTACACATGCCATGTTTTCATGTTCCTTAACTTTTTGTTTTTCGGCCATTATCTGTCCATCGGCAGCAATAATAGCATCCTTCATCAGCGAAGGCAAGTCTTTACGCTGACTGTTCAGGTGTTGTAAAATTGATTGTCTGGCAATCGCCGAAGCAATTTCGCCTCCAGAATAACCCCCAACTCCATCTATCACACAGGCAATAACCAGATCGTTAGCTGCCGTAGTTTCGGCAATAAAGGTATCCTCATTATTATCTCTTACTTTTCCTGTATCGGTTAGTCCAAAGTAATTTCTATCCATTTTATTTGGGCGAATTTTTAATGTCTCTAAAATGTGCGATCAATAAAATGATGCATATAATGAATAACGCTATAGATAAGATATGCGACATATATCAGGATTTAAATATGTTAACACCAATAATTCCGTTCAATATAAGTCGAGAGTTAACAGGTAGTTCAGACCATTTAGGTCCGGTAATGTCACTTCTTTCAATTAGATTCTCGTTTAAAATGGTCTTTTCACCAAAAGAGGCTACATAGAACTTATCTTCGGGTCTGTTGTATCTTATTTTAAGATGAGGCGTATTTACCCACTCAGACGGAATCCTGAAAATATGATTTTCTTCCCTTGTTTCCTCGTTTCCGGAAACCACTATATCGTCTGCTTTCATCAGGTATTCTAATTTTTGTCCGGAGTAAGCTTTATCTGGAATAGTAGTTTCAAAACGTGCCAACACCACTCTTTGGCTATCATTTATTGTCTTTTCTTCAGGTTTCTGTATATCTACATAAGGGATCTCATAGTATCCTTCGCTGTAAAATATAAAGTCTTTTAGAATATCATTGTTTATGTCGAATGTTTGGGCCAGCCCTGTTTGCCGTGGTATAAAGGTAACTCTAAGATTTTCTTCTTTTTGCGTGCTGTCTGGCAATAATTTTCCTATAAAACTAATATCTCCAGGTTTATAATCCGGGTGAGATACAAATCTGAATACCCATTTATTACTTGACGGTTCTACCTTTTTACCATCTGCAACCTGTTTGTTTAATATTTCATAAAAGTTGTCGACAGATTCCTGAGATATTAAACCAAGAATACCTTTTTTGTTATCTATAAACTCACGATAATCATCGGGATTAAGGCATATAATAAACTCATGATAAAATACCACCCGTTCCGCAAATGACAATTCTGATATGGATTTCCGAAATTCTTCGATGATATATTTATAAACCTGGTTAGGTGTAAGCGGTTTCGACTTGCCCGATGATGTGGATCCATTATTGGTTAAGAACCAGTCCTGGATGCCCATGCGTTGCCAAATAGAAGGTTTTGTACTCATTTATAATTGCTGTAGTAAATATTAGATCGAAAGATAAGGAAAAAAAACATTGCCAAATGGCCCTTCATAGATTTAACAATTACAACGATGATTTTGTGTTGGGAGTATGAAGGAGTTGGTTAACTTTGCGGGAACTTATGAAATTATCTATTTTCTGTTTGTTTAGCCCTTTCTTCTTTTTGTTTTCGGGGTTTCCGGTTTTTGCACAGCAAGATACAATTGATTGCGTTAAAGTACTTGATACTGAACCCTATTTTGTTAAGCATAAAACTGCAGAACAAGACGTAATGCTGAAACGTGATATAGAGATTTTAAAACACTGCGGTAATTTTGATAGCATTGACAATGAGTTTTTTAAAGGGTCGATATTAGGCGCTTTAATGCTGGATCAGGTAAGATTGGGGAAACCGGCTACCTACAGAACGCTGATTGAGATGTTGACCGTTTTTAGAGAGACGGCATCCTATAAAGATTTTGCTGAAGGAATCGTATTATACAGAAACCTAAAAAAGAAGAAGGTAAGCCTGGAAGAATGGGAAACAGATAAAGAGCTATTCGTAAGAATGGGTTTTACGGTTAATGACCTTGAAGATTTTAAGGTGTTTCTAAGCAAGCCGGAACATATTAAGCTTACTTATGGCGAAGCTTTAACTCAATACATGGCGGAAATTGAGGCCATGAGTATCGACAAATAAGAAAGTGGATAGCATGTAGCGTTTTTGATATATTTTACGTTTAGTGATGAAAAGGATGTTTATGTTTAAGAAAATAGCGATGCTTGTTTGCGGAGTAGGGGTAATACTGCTGGCAGCATGTGATAAAACAGATAATTCAAATTGCCAGGATAAAATTTGCGATGAAAGTTTTGCTACTTTGGTAGTGAAGTTTGTAGATAAAAACGGAGAAGGAGTAGCTGTTGATAATTATAGTGCTGTAAACCAACGTACGGGCGATACTTTAAGTGTTGCGACAAGTGATATCAATTCTGAAACTGGTATTTATATTGTGGCTAGCGACCGGCATATCAGCAAACTTTCAGAAAGTGGAGATAGTGTTAAAGTTACCGGAACGTATACCAAAAGTGCACAGACCAAGTCTGCAATTATAAAGGTAAAAGGAGGGAATTGTGCCTGCCATATATCAAAAATTGATGGGCCTGAGCAAATTAAGTTTGATTAATTTGCTGGTTCGGCAAAATACTCCCTCCTTTTAGCAGACCTTATTTATCTGCTTTAATTTCTACTCGTCTATTTAAAATTCTTCCTTCTTCAGTAGAATTTGAAGTTACTGGCTGACTTTCGCCAAAACCTTTAACGGTAAAGTTAGATGCATTTAAACCTGCATTAACAAGATAAGACTTAACTGAATTCGCTCTGTCAACAGACAAAGACATGTTTCTTTCCGGTGTACCTTCTGCTGAAGAGTGTCCGTTTAAGACAAATTTAGCTGTAGGGTCCTTTTTAATTTCGGCAACGGCTTTATCTAAAATTGGGAATGAAGCCGTTTTTAACACGTCAGAGTTAAATTCAAACTGAATGTTTTTGAAGTTAAAATCTGGTTCAGGTGCAGGAGCTGGTTTTTCTGGCTCTGGCGCAGGAGTTGGTGCAGGTTTTTCTGGCTCTGGCGCAGGTGCTGGTTTCTCAACCGGAACCGGATTTGGTTTCGCTACTACTTTCTTTGTTTTACACGAATACATCGAGATTGACAAAAGTCCGATGACTGCAAGGAGCGAAATTGTTTTTGTAATTTTCATTTGAGTTTTATAAAATTTAGTTCATTTGTTATGTGCACAAAAGGTATTAATTATATCTTAAAATGCAAATAAAATAACACACTAATAACGCCAGTTATATTAAGAACGTGTGTTCTACTAAATTTATTTAAAAAATGAAGTGTTTGTGCTCATGTAAATCCGCTGATTAAACAAGTCGTATTGAACGAACTTTTGCCCCCTTTATTGTCGGATTTTAGTTTGATGTTAATAGGTTGTTAAATTATTGCGTCAAACACATTTATTTGGGCTTTTTTGTGTTTGTTCTTTTTGTTCACTTTTGCCTTTTTGGAGGTATTGAGTCTTTATAGTTGTAATTTTGGGCATACAAGAGCGTAGGATTATTGCTTTTTATTGTGTTTTTTAAAATGTTGTTGAAATATTTAGTTGAAAGCGCATAATTTTCTTGATATAGAGCTACTTTGAATAAAATCATGGTGCTTTTCTGTATAAAAATCCTGCTTCTGTAGAATATGTTAAATGATATTCGAAGAATACTCGAAGTTGAACCCTAATCATCCCTCAACAACATGAAAACTCCCATTATTATTGGAATAACTCCATTTGAACGGCCTGATGTAAATCTTGCCTGTGCGGTGTCAAATGCGAAGGCGTTTCCTGTACTTCACCTCGGAAGAGATAAAGCCGTAGCTGCCGATGCGTTAGAGCAGTTGTCAGAAAAATGTTCGACAGGATTTGGCGTGTGCCTGATTTCGGACGATCTTAAGGATGTTGTTTTTCCTGAACAGGTAACTATGGTTATACTGCCGTATGGAATACAAATTACCAGAAAAAAACAGGTTAAGCTGTTTTATCAGGTTTGCAATGTTGAAGATGCCAAAAAAGCCCAGGCCGAAGGAGCTGACGGGATTATAGTAAAAGGTAATGAAGGTGCCGGTAAGGTAGCCTATGAGTCATCATATATCCTATTTCAACGCATTGTTAAAGAGATTAAAAATATAAACATATATGTACAGGGTGGTGTTGGAATACATACTGCTGCTGCTTTAATTGCGTCTGGTGCAGCAGGAGTTGTATTGGACAGTCAACTTGCATTGTTCCCTGAATGCAGCGTTCCAGACCCCATAAAACAAATCTGCGAAAAATTAAGTGGTAACGAAACCAGACTGATTGGGGATTTCAGGGTATTGGTGCGACCGAATTCACCTGTACTTGCTGAAGAGGCCACAGCCAAAGATCTTGAACCTTATTTTAATGGGTTTGATCTGGAGCGCTCGTTCCTCCCAATGGGGCAGGATATTGCGATCTCAGCAGATCTTGTAAACCGGTACAGAAAATTAGACAAGTTAATATTTGGGATTCAGGAAGCTGTTCACGGACATCTTAATCAGGCTAAATCAATCAACGTGATTAGCGTTGACAATGCATTGGCAAGAGATTTAAATATTACCTATCCGATAGCACAAGGGCCTATGACAAGGGTTAGTGATGTAGCACCTTTTGCTAATGCTGTAGCTGAAGCGGGGGCATTGCCTTTTGTTGCACTATCATTGTTAAAGGGAGATCGAGCAAAGGAACTGATCAGTGAAACTAAGAGACTTGCGGGAAATAAAACCTGGGGCGTAGGCATATTGGGTTTTGCTCCTCAGGAGTTGCGTGATGAGCAGCTGGAATATATAAAACAAGAGATGCCTCCGGTAGTGTTAATTGCGGGTGGCAGACCGTCGCAAGCTAAACCGCTTGAAAAACTGGGTATCAAAACCTTTCTTCATGTGCCATCGGTTTCACTCCTGGATATGTTTTTAAAGGAAGGCGCCAGGCGTTTTGTTTTTGAAGGGCGAGAGTGCGGCGGGCATGTTGGGCCGTTATCGAGTATGGTGCTTTGGGAGAAGCAGATTGAGCGTTTATTAAAAGAAGATCAACCGGAACAGATCAGTGTGTTTTTTGCTGGTGGCATCCATGATGCTTTATCAACCGCATTTATTGCTGTAATGGCAGCGCCCTTAGCAGCAAAAGGTGTAAAGGTTGGGGTGTTGATGGGTACTTCATATTTATATACCAGAGAGGCAGTAGCTACGGGGGCTATTCAGGATAAATTCCAGGAACAAGCAATGGTGTCTAACGATACGATATTATTGGAAACAGCACCAGGTCACGAAACCAGATGTTTAAATTCTCCGTTTGCGGCATTCTTTAATGAAGAAAAAGAAAAGCTCCAGAAAGAAGGTGTAGATAAAAAGGAAATCTGGGCAAAGCTGGAAAGCTTAAATGTTGGTCGCCTGCGTATTGCAGCAAAAGGAATTGAACGCAAAGGTGATAAACTGGTAACCATTGATGAAAAGGATCAGTTGCACCTGGGTATGTACATGATTGGGCAAATAGCGGCAATGCGTAATGAGGTTGTTTCTATTTTAGATTTGCATAAAGATGTTGCTGTAGGCAACTATAAATATATTGAAAACGCAGCATTGGCAGCACTTCCTGAGGCTAACGGAAAATCACTAAACGTAGCCATTGTAGGAATGGCCTGTATTTTTCCGGGCGCAAAAAATATTGAAGAGTATTGGCGTAATATTATTCTGGGGAACGATTCGGTAACGGAAGTTCCGGATGAACGCTGGAATAAAGAGCTATACTATAATCCGGAATCAACGGAGAATGACATGTCGCATTCTAAATGGGGTGGTTTTATCCCTAAGATTGATTTCGATCCATTGGAATATGGAATTCCCCCACAATCGTTAGCGGCAATTGAGCCAACGCAGTTATTGAGCCTTATGGTAGCCAAACAGGCAATGGAAAATGCCGGTTATAGAGAGGGTAACTTTAATGCAGAGAACGTATCTGTAATAATAGGAGCCGAAGGTGGGAATGACCTTGCCAACAGCTANAGTTTCAGAGGTTTCTTTAAACAGGTATTTGGNGAAATGCCGGCTGAACTGGACGANNTNCTGCCGAAAACAACAGAGGATTCTTTTCCTGGAATTTTAGCCAATGTAATTTCAGGACGTATTACAAACAGGTTAAATCTTGGTGGGCGCAATTATACTGTAGACGCTGCATGCGCTTCATCTTTAGCGGCTATCGATTTGGCTTGTCAGGAATTGTTCCTCGATAAGTCGGATATGGTACTTGCTGGTGGGGCGGATTTACATAACGGTATCAATGATTACCTGATGTTCTCGAGTACTCATGCTTTATCCCGCAAGGGAAGATGTGCAACGTTTGATGCTGAGGCTGACGGTATTGCCTTAGGTGAAGGTGTAGCTATGGTGGTGCTGAAAAGGTATGAAGATGCTTTGAGGGACGGTGATAGGGTTTACGCTGTAATTCAGGGTATTGGTGGTTCAAGTGACGGGAAGAGCCTTGGTTTAACAGCCCCGCGTAAATCTGGTCAGGTTAGGGCGCTTGAACGTGCATATGGGCAGGCGGGCATCTCGCCATCAGTTCTTGGACTGGTAGAGGCACATGGAACGGGTACCGTAGTTGGCGACAGAACAGAGCTTAGTGCTTTAACTGATATGTTAAATGAATCAGGCGCGAGGGCAAATCAAACCCATCTGGGATCAGTGAAAACCCAGATAGGCCATACCAAATGTGCGGCAGGTTTAGCAGGTTTAATAAAAGCTGCTTTATCTGTTTATCATGGCGTAAAACCGCCAACCATTAACTTAACAAAACCTAACAGTTATTATAACAGTAGTACAAGTCCTTTCGCTTTTCATACCGAAGCCGGGTTGTGGATGGAAGATAAACGTTATGCAGGGGTAAGTGCTTTTGGTTTTGGAGGTACTAATTTCCATGCGGTTATTGAAAGCGATCATAAAGTTTCTGAACAGGCATCTGCATTAACTTCATTGCCGTCTGAACTGTTTGTTTTTAGAGGCGATACCTATGAGGAAGCCAAAAAACAATTGAGTAATGTAAAGGCTTTACTGGATGAAAACGACAATATAGATTTAAAGGACATTGCCTTTAGCTTGGCCATGGGAAATACTAAGCAGATACAGCTGAGTATTGTAGCTGATAGAGTTGAAGACCTGATTATGAAGATTGACCTGGCTTTATCGGGCGTTGAAAGTAAAGATACCTATATCACTAAGAAGAGAGCCGGTAAGGTAGCGTTTATGTTCCCCGGACAGGGTAGTCAGCGTATCAATATGGCAAGAGATCTTTTTGTGATATTTCCCGCCATGCGGAAACTGCTAAACAACAGGAGTAAATATGAACAAGTCCTTTTCCCAAATGCGGTATTTGATGAAGCTTCTTTAAAAGCTCAAAAAGAAAGAATTAAGGATACCCGTATGGCGCAGCCGCTTTTAGGTATTGTGGATCTGGCAATTGCTAATTTTCTTAAAGATTTGGGTATTGAACCTGACATGGTTGCAGGACATAGTTATGGTGAGTTACCTGCTTTGTGTTTTGCCGGTGCTTTTGATGATGATCAACTGGTGTTTTTGAGTGAACAAAGGGCCAAAGCGATTCTCGATGCTGTAGAAGATGGAGATACGGGGGCTATGATTGCGGTAACCAGTAAGGAGGATGAGATATTTAAGGTGATTGATGGCATGAAGGATGTTTATGCAGTAAACTATAATTCGCCAACTCAATTGGTAATTGCAGGTACAACGCCTGCAATTAAAAAGCTTGCAGAAATACTTAAAACTGCTAAAATTTCTTTCAGACAATTGGAAGTCGCCTGTGCTTTTCACAGTCCGCTGGTGGCTAAATCGAAAGCGATTTATAAGGATGTGTTAGATAAGGTTGAGTTTACAGATCTCAGCTTACCTGTTTGGTCAAACACGACCGCTGGATTATATCCGACAGGGGCGGAAGCAGTAAAGGAAAGACTTACCGATCACCTGGTGAAACCTGTGAAATTTGTAGAACAGGTAAAACAGATGTACCAGGACGGAGCAAGAATCTTTATTGAAGTTGGACCTGGAAAAGTATTAACAGCTCTAGCGAAAGCATGCTTAGGCAGAGATGAGTTGCTACTTTATGCAGAGGACAATAGCCACAATAAGATAACACATTTGCTTTGTACAATTGCGACTTACATAGCCACAGGGCGTGATGTTAAATTGGAGAAATTGTTTGAAGGCCGTAATGGCAGGCATTTAAACCTGGATGAACCAGAGCAGTACAAGAAGAGTAAAACAGTTTGGTATGTAAATGGGCAGCATGCAATTCCATCGGTAGGGAAACTACCTGCAAACGGGGCTTTGCCGATAATGCAACCACTTAAACTAAAAGGAACAGAAGTGAAAACAGAATATATAAATAACCCATCGAATGGGGCAGAACAAATGATGCAGGAATACCTGAACAGTATGAAAATGATGATTCAGGCACAACGTGATGTGATGTTAACGTTTTTAGCTCAGCAATCGCCAAATATGCAAATGCCTCAGCAAATGTATGTTCCTGCACCGGTTGTAACGCAATCAGCGCCATCGGTACAGATTGCAACCAGGCAACCTGTGTCCGAGATTCAGCCAGTGGCGACCGTTGTAAAACCTGTAGCATTAAAAGTTGATGTTAAAGCGGTTTTAATGAGTATTGTAAGTGATAAAACTGGTTACCCTCAGGAGATGCTTGGGATGGAAATGGACTTAGAGGCTGATTTAAGTATTGATTCTATTAAACGTATGGAGATTATAGGTTCCTTGCGCACTGAACTGGGTGGTTTTAGTAATGCAGATAAAAATGAAGATGCTTTTATGGAGCAGCTTGCAGGTATTAAAACATTAAGTGGTTTGGTAAACTGGATCAATGAAAATACTGCTTCGGCTGTTCCGGTTACAGAGGAAGTGACTGGTGTGAAATTTACGCCTGCAGATATTAAATCTGCAATTCTTTCAGTTGTAAGTGATAAGACCGGTTATCCGCAGGATATGCTGGGGATGGATCTTGATCTCGAAGCGGATCTAAGTATAGATTCAATTAAACGCATGGAAATTATTGGCGAGTTGAAGGTAAAGATCGGTTTTAGTAAAGGTGAGGAAAGTGGCGATGATCTAATGGAAAAACTTGCTGCGATTAAGACGCTTAATGGTCTGGTAAATTGGATTTCGGAGATAGAATCTGAAGGTACCGAAACCGTTGCTGAGGCTAAAAAGATTATTGAAGAGAGCGCAGTAAATGATAATTATGGTGAGTCATTGTCAAGACTTCGGTTTGAGCTTACCCCTTCGGAACTTTTAAATAAAGATACCTCATCATTAAAAGGAGTTCGTTTTGCGGTAACTGACGATGCTGGTTTGCAGGCCATGGCCATTAAAGAACTATTTGAGGCTCAGGGAGCAATTGTAGATGTTGTTTCTGCTAAAGATAGTTTAAAAGGTTATAAAGGTTTGATCATGCTGAACATGTTCAGTACGCCAGATAAGGCTACCATTATTGACAATATTGCAATGATAAAGGAGCTGGATTTTGAGGAGATGAAATGGGTATATCTAATTTCGGATACCAAGGGTTATATGGATAATGAATCTGATGCGGCCATGTTAAGGCACTTTCAGGGATACTCAGGCTTGTTTAAAAGTTTAGATAAGGAATATGAAAATACCAAATGCAGGGTTGTAAGTTTAACCACAAAATCTGCAGCATCAGAAATTGCTAAAATCACCTTGAATGAGATCCTGAATCCGGATGAGCCTTCTGAGGTTATATATGATGGCATTAACAGACAAACGCTTGAGCTTATTCCTTCGCAGCTGGTAACCGGATTGGCTGATTCCCATATTCAGCTGGATAAAGAAGCGGTGGTGCTGGTTCTTGGCGGAGCCCAGGGTATTACCGCTAAGCTGATGACACATTTTGCAAAGGATTATCCTTGCAGATATATTTTAGTTGGCCGTTCTCCTGATCCCAGAGCCAATGGATTGGACCAGTTTACTTTTATGAAAACCAAAGAAGAGATCAGAGCTTATCTAATCAAACAGGGTAATCTTAAAAAACCGTTAGAAATAGAGCAGGAAACAAACAAAATCTATAAAAACAACCAGATTCTGGAAACTATCGGCTCACTTGAATCAGAAGGGTCTATAGTATCATATGCATCACTTGATCTGCGTGACGAAGAAGGCTTAAGCAAATTTATTGGTCAGGTTTATGAAGAATACGGAAGGATAGATGGGGTGGTTCATGGCGCAGGCTTGCTGGAGGATAAATTGTTCCATGGTAAAACGGTGGAATCTTTTAGACGGGTTTTTGAAACCAAGGTAACTCCTTTACGTGTGCTTGCAGAGCAGCTAAGACCAGAAACGCAATTCGTAATCTTCTTCTCGAGCATAGCTTCGGTTTACGGAAACCGTGGACAAACAGATTATGCGGCAGCAAATAGCGTAATGGACAGGTACGCCTGGGCATTAAAAGCCAAGATAAATGGTAAGGTGATGGCGATAAACTGGGGGCCCTGGAAAGGCGCGGGAATGGTTTCGTCTACGCTGGAAAAAGAATATGAACGCAGAGGAATTTCGATGATACCCTTGCAGGATGGTATGGAAACCTTTGTAAATGAAGTTAAATACGGAAATGAGAGTCAGGTACTCATCATGGCAGGAAGTAACTGGTAGCCAGGGGGCGTTATGAAAAAAACGGATGTAGCTGTAGTAGGAATGTCTTGCATTTTTCCCGGTGCGGGTGATGTGGAGACATTCTGGCAAAATATAATTAACAAGGTAGATTCTACACAGATTGTTCCTGCCAATAGAATTGATCAGGTACATTTTGAAAAGGGTTCTGCTGGAGTCGATCGTTTTTATTGTAACCGTGGAGGTTTTATCCCTGAAGTGGAGTTTGATCCTGCCGGTTTTGGGATATTACCATTAGCTGTTGAAGGTACAGAACCTGATCATTTGTTAACACTTAACCTGGTTCAGAAAGCATTGGAAGATGCAGGGGTGTTTGAAAAGAATGTTTCGCTTGATAAAACGGGCATCATTATCGGTAAAGGGAATTATGCCGGGCCGGGAGCTACCCGCGCCATAGAAATAGTGAGAACAGGCGAGCAGATTGCCAGTGTTTTAAAAGATCTTTTACCTCATTTGGGTGAAGAAGAAATAGATAAGGTAAAGAAAGAGTTTCAGGTTCGTAAAGGTCGTTTTGGCGCTGATACTGCAATGGGGCTTATTCCTAATCTTGTGGCTTCTTTAGTTGCCAACAGGTTAAATCTTGGCGGGGTGGCTTATACTTTAGATGCGGCCTGTGCGAGCTCTCTTATTGCCATTGATCATGCGGTGCAGGAGTTGAATAGTAAGCGTTGTAATATGGTTATTGCAGGGGGTGTTCATGTTGGCCAGAATGCTGCGTTCTGGAGTATTTTTACTCAACTGGGTGCCTTATCCAGAAAAGGAAAGATTGCTCCTTTTGATGAGGGAGCCGACGGATTACTTATTGGAGAAGGTTGTGGGTTTGTAGTGTTAAAATGCCTTGAAGATGCAATTGCTGATGGCGACAGAATTTATTCCGTATTAAAAGGTATTGGTGTTAGTAGTGATGGAAGTGGCACGAGTGTAATGAGCCCTTCGGTAAAAGGACAAATCAAAGCGATTGCCCAGGCCTGGGACAATGCCGGTGTTGATTTAAAAGATATAGGATACATTGAAGCTCATGGTACCGGTACGCCATTGGGTGATAAAACTGAGATAGAGACTTTATTGCAATTTTTTGGTAGTGATAATTCATTGCCAAAGGCAGGTATTGGAACGGTAAAATCTAATATCGGTCATGCCATGCCTGCTTCGGGTATTGCAGGACTGATAAAGACATCATTAGCATTGTATCATGGTATTATTCCGCCGACATTGCATTGTGATGTTCCTCTAGCGCAATTAAAAGAAACGAGATTTAGTGCTGTGCAAGATGCGCAGAATTGGGAAACTTCAGGTTTACCAAGGATTGCGGGTGTAAATGCCTTTGGTTTTGGAGGCATAAATGCACATGTGGTACTTGAAGGTTATGAAGCTAATAAGCCGGAGCCTGCTTCTGTTTTAAAGAGTACACAGACAGATCAGGTATTGTTAATAGCGCGCCACAGCCACGAAGCTTTGTTGGATGCTTTGGAAACCAATGACAAAGATCCTGGTGAAGGCAAATATCGCATTGCGGTGTTTGATCCAACTCCCGAGCGAATAAAGAAAGCGCTTAAAATTGCGGGGAAAAATATTCCATGGCGCAATAAACAAGATATATGGTATAATAATGAGCCTCTTTTAAGCAAGGGTGGGAAAGTAGCTTTTGTGTTTCCAGGCCTTGATGGTTTGGCAGGTGGAGAGGTACTTAGTGTTGCTGAGCATTTCAATATTGCACATAAGGAGGTATCGACAGCTGGTGGTTTATTAGATGAAGCTTTGAAAATTCTGGAGAAAAGCAGCATTCTTGATACGGCCATTAAGCAATTAGGTGTACTGCCTGATATGAATGCAGGACATAGCTTAGGGGAATGGCTCGCGGCAAGATCTTCTGAGCTGGCAGAAGAATCATCGGTAATGCAATTGCTTAACTACCTCAACCCGGAAACATTTGAGTTAAAGGATTCCAAATTTATTGCCGTAGGATGTGGAATTGATAAGCTGCAGCCTATTATCGAAAACATAGATCAACTATATCTTTCAAATGATAATTGCCCGCAACAGGTTATTCTTTGCGGAAGTAATACGGCTCTTGATGAGCTGGTGCCAATATTAAGGACCAAGCAAATCTTTCATCAGATACTTCCTTTTCAGTCTGGATTCCATTCTCCTTTTGTGGCAGATAAACTGGACGTTATGCTGGAAGGCATGAAGGATATGCAGTTTAGAAAAACGAAGTTCCCATTATGGTCGGCAACTACTTTGGAGCTTTATCCGGAAGGTTTTGAAGCAATAAGACAGTTAAGTGTAGAACACCTGATAAAGCCTGTTCGCTTTCGTGAACTTACGGAGCGACTTTATAATGAAGGTGCAAGGGTGTTTGTGCAGATCGGATCGGGTGGTTTGATTGGTTTTATTGATGATACTTTACGCGGTAAAAATTATAGTGCGGTATCGTCAAACGTACCAATCCGTTCTGGTATTGCCCAGTTGCAACGTGTACTAGCGGCATTGTTTGTTGAGGGTAAGGAAGCCGGAATGCAATTCATGGGGTATGATAAGAAAAAAGTAGCTGCCAGAAAAGGTATTGTGCTTCAGCTTGGCTTACCCATAATTAATAATATTGCAGGCATTAAAGCACTGGCGCAAAAACAAGAAAAGACTGCATATCGGAGGGAGGCAGTTCTGGAGGACTCTGCTGCCTCACATCCTCTAATGAAGGCTTTTAATGAGAATGTTGAGGAGATGATTGATATTCAATCGGAATTACTTCAGTTATTTAAGAATGGAGTTCCTGCTAATCAAACTGCAAACGCCCCCGCTCCGGTTATGAGGGCCTCTGGTCGGAGGGTTCCATTTTCTAAAAAGCTGGATGTTAGTTTAGAAAACTGTCCGTATCTGGTAGACCATTCATTGCTCAGACAACCCAAAGGATGGCACTGCCTAGATGATATGGATCCCGTAATTCCAATGACAATGATTTTTGAACTGTTCGCTGAAATTGCAGTTGAGCAGTCGCCCGAAGAGCAGGTGCAAAAGATCATGAACATAAAAGTGTTCCAATGGATGAATGTTGCAAAACCATTTGTAGAAACAGTTACAGGCGAGTGGAAAGATCACCAGTTGGTATATCTGAATCTGGAGCGCTTTGCAAATGCAGAAGTATTGCTGGCCGCTAATCTTGCTGATGCTCCTTTGAGGAGTTTTGATGTGGGTAAGATTTTGAACATCGACAGAACAACTGAGCAGATATATGATGGACATATGTTTCATGGACCCGGCTATCAGGGTATAAAGAAATTAATTGCTGTTGGTGAAAAAGGCATTACCGGTATCATTGAAGGTGATACTGGCAAGGGTTCTCTTTTAGATAATGCCGGACAGCTGTTTGGTTTATGGCTGCAGCTTACACTTATAAAAGATCGCATCGCTTTCCCTGTTAAAATACAGGAAATAGAGTTCTTTGGTGATTTTAAAGATCAGAAAGGAAGTTTTGAATGTACTTGTGTGCTCACGGAGTTGAATGATGAATTTGCTACCGCAGATTTTGTGATGAAGCGGGATAATAAGATCTGGGCGGTAATATCAGGCTGGCAAAACAGAAGACTTGAAATTGATGATGCGTTGTGGAGCGTTTCTATGTCGCCATTAAATAACAGACTTTCAGAAGAGATTGCCCCGGGAGTGTTCATGTTTCACAACGCTTACAGCAGGGTGGTTTCGTGGGACTTTATTTTAAAACGCTATTTCAATCAGGATGAGAAAAAACATCATAATTCATTATTGCCAAATAAGCGAAAAGAATGGATGATCAGTAGAGTTGCAGTAAAAGATGCTGTTCGAAATTTACTGAAGAAGACTAAACAAGAAGCCTACTTTCCGATTGCTTTTGAAATCAGATCAGACGAATTCAGAAAGCCCTACCCATATGGCAATATGACTGAGGATATACATGTTTCTATTGCCCATAAAGGGACTGATGCTGTTGGAATTGCACAATACGATAGATCTGTTGGTATTGACATTGAACGGATTGAGGAGCGAAGTGAAGGGTTTGCTGATCTCGTTTTCTCTGAGGAAGAGAAGGTACTGCTAGCAGATAAAGACAAAGCGGAATGGGCAACCCGTTTTTGGGTGGCAAAGGAGGCTTACGGGAAATACCTCGGGAAAGGCCTGCAGGGAAATCCAAAAGCATATACTATACAGGAGATCAGAGGAGAAGAATTAAGGATTAACGACATATTCATAAAAACAATAAAACATAAAAATTATATAATCGGATGGACGCAGTAGTATCGACAGCAAAACTGAACAGCAACGAGATCTTTGATCTTATGAAACAATTTATTACAGAGGTGATAGGAGAAGAGTTTGTGGAAGAAATGGATATCACGATGGAAAGCTCTTTCACTAAAGACCTTGAGATGGATAGTATTGAAATTGTATCCTTTTCTGAAAAAATTAAGGCACACTTTGGTGAGCAGATAGACTTTACAGGATGGTTGTCTAACATGGATCTTGATCAGCTTATCAATCTGAATTTAGGAACGATTGTAAACTACATAGAAGAATGCCAATAATAGAAGTAAATAACAGAGGAGTGCATATACAGGAACTGAATAAAGGGGCTGCGGAAACGGTGCTGCTTGTTCACGGGATGTTTAGCAACCTTTCTATTTACTATTTTAATATTGCGCCCATTTTAGCGAAACACTTTCATGTGGTTATGTATGATCTTAAAAGCCATGGCTTAAGTGAAAGAATAGAAAATGGCTACGACCTTAATAGTATGACCGATGATCTGGTGAATTTACTGGATAGTTTGGGGATTGATAAGGTGCACCTGGCCGGATATAGTTTTGGGGGACTTATTGCTTTAAAAATGGCTGCGCGCTTTCCCCGAAAGATAAAAAAACTTGCTGTTATAGAAGCCCCAGATCCTAATGATGATAAAACGAGAGATATTATAGATGATTACAGCAGGGAGTTTCTGGAGCATTATGTAACCAATTTTACAGATACCACGAAGGTGAAAATGGGAAAGCGACAGATGGAACGTAACCACCGTATGTACGAGTATCTTTTTCACGAAACCAGTATAAAGAGTGATATGATTCTTGAGAAGGAGTTTTTTAGCGCTGCTGAGATTTCGGATATACAGCAAGATACTTTACTGCTATATGGTGCAAATTCAAATTGCCTGGGAGCGGGTAAGAAATTGAAAAATAAGATAAGAGGAGCAGCATTGCTTGAGGTTAACGGCGACCATAATATTCCTATTCAGGAGCCGGTAAGTATTGGAAATATCATGGAAACATTTTTTAACAATGGCTAAATTCGTATTCATAGTTCCGCCTTTAACAGGGCATATTAACCCAACATTAAGTATTGGTGCTGTTTTATTGCATCGCGGTCACGAAGTGGCCTGGATTAGTCTGGATAAATCTTTGGCTTTGCGCCTCCCTAAAGGGGGGCAGTTACTGCTTATTGAGTATGATGAAAATGATCAGCAAAAACAGGACAGCGAGAAATATCTTGACATCATTACAAAGAAGATCGTTTATGGTATCGATAGCATCAAATTCCTTTACGAGGAAGTTCTGATCCCTTTGAACAAACACAGTTACGAAGGTATTGTGGGTTTGTTGGATAAGTTTAAGCCAGATCTGATAATTACAGATCATCAGATGTTTGCCGGAGCTATTGCTGCAGTTAATAGAAATATTCCTTATGCAACTTCTGTTACTGCACCGGCTGCAATTAAGGTGATGGATGAACTACCTAAGATCCATGAATGGGAGGTAAACCAAATTGTGGCACTTCAAAAGGATTTGGGTGTTGAAAGTGAAAATGCTATTGCCTGCTCGGACCTGTTAACAATGGTGTTGACATCTAAAGCTTTTTTTGGTGAAATGGAATTGCCTTCTAATTATCAGTTTGTAGGTCCTGTTATTCATAAGCGAGAAGGGCAAACGCCTTTTGATTGGGAAGGATTGGAACGGAGGACCCCGCAACCAAAAATATTGGTAAGTATAGGAACTACGTTTGATCACGAACATAAAAAGAGTTTTTTTGCTAAGGTGATTGAAGCTTTTGCTGAAGAACCTTTAACTGTTGTGGTTGTTTCTGAACCATCGTTATTTGATGAATGGCCCGGGAATTTTATCGTTCAGCGCAATGTTCCACAGCTGGAGCTGCTACCTTATCTCGATGCAGTTGTTTGTCACGGAGGTCATAATACAGTATGTGAAACTTTAACTAATGGTTTGCCAATGGTAGTTGTGCCTATTGCGTACGACCAGTCGCACGTTGCCGGAAGGGTGGTCAGAGTGGGTGCTGGGTTGAGGTTAAATTTCAATCGGTTCAAATCAAAACATCTTAAGGAAGCTGTTGAGGAAATTTTAAATAATGAATCTTTCGGTAAGGCAGCACGACAGATGAGCTTGTCTTTTGAAGAGGCTGGAGGGACGGAAACTGCTGCTGATTTGCTTGTACAGTTAAGCGCGGTAAGATATGTTGAGGTATTAAATAATTAAAAGAGAATTATGTCAAAGTTTTTGTTCGTTGTGCCACCTTTTTTTGGTCATATAAGCCCAACGTTAAGTGTAGGAGCCAGTCTTATCGCTAAAGGTCATGAGGTGAAATGGCTTGGTGTTATACCGCTTTCGGATTCTCATATTCCTGAGGGTGGTGAGTACATCTATCCGCATGATGATTTGGTTGAACATCAGGAAGAACTTCAAAAAATATTAAAGAGACAGGATGATGGCCCGGCTTGTTCTGGACCTGAGGTAATGAAACTGGCACTTGAAGAAACTTACGTTCCTATTGCCCGCATTATGATGAAAGGCCTGGGTAGGTATGTTGATGAATGGAAGCCAGATGTAATTATAAACGATTGCATCACTTTTGCGGGGGCATTATGTGCTTACATTAAAGGAATTCCTTGTGTTACGACTACACCGGTGCCACCGGATGTGATGGGAGATACGGCGAACAGCGCACCTAAAATATTTGAATGGCAGGAAAACCTGATTAAAGGATTACAGCGGGAATTTGGTGTGTATGGTGAGGAGATTGTAATTCACTCACATAAAATGAACATCGTTTTTACTTCTGAAGAGTTTGCCGGAGCTCAGGACTCCATGCCTCATATGAAATTTGTTGGGCCTGTTAAAGGTCGGCCAAATCATGCTGACTTTGATTGGGAGAGGTTAGAAAAAACAACTACTCCTAAAGTATTTGTTTCGTTAGGAACTTTGCTGGTTGACATAAGAAAAGAGTTTTTTGGTAAGTTGATCGAAGCTTTTGCAGATGCCCCGGTAACTATAGTGGCAGCCACCAATCCAGATATTTTTGAGCAATGGCCTGATAATTTTATTGTTAATGGTTTTGTACCACAGGCTGAGCTGATGCCAAAAATGGATGCTGTGATTTGTCATGGTGGTTTTAATACCGTTAACGATACCTTCATTAATGGATTGCCAATGTTGATCACTCCAATTGCCTATGATCATTTTCATACCGCTAAACTTATCGAAAATGCCGGTTGTGGGATCAAGATCCGCTATAAGCGGTTACGCATCGAGGATATGAAGAGGGCAGTATTTGAGTTGCTTGAAAATCCGGTATACAGAAACGCCTCTTTGAGAATTAAAGAAACATTTATTGCTGCCGGTGGAAATGATAAAGCAGTACAGTTATTAGAAGAATTTGTATGAAAAGAAAGCTTCTATTTGCCGAAAGAATGCTTCATGGAAATGGGGAAGCGCCCTTTAATGCCGTGATCCCTATAAAGTTAAAAGGGAGTTTTGAAATAGAGAACTTGCGCTATGCATTGCGGAGGCTTCAGGAAAAACACCCATTTTTGAATGCTTTTGTAATGGATGACCAGAAATCGAGGCCCTGGTTTGTGGTTAGTGAAAAAATTGAACTTCAAATTCCTTTAAGGATTGTAACCCGGACTACTGATGACGACTGGAAAACAGAGTCAATGAATGAGTGGTCGACCTTGTTTGATACCAGATCAGGGCCTTTAATGAGGCTGGTGTGGATAAAAGGTGAGGAGTTTTCTGAATTTATAATGGTTATCCATCATTGCCTTTGTGACGGGGGCTCGGCTATGGCAATTTTGGCTGAACTTTTACTATTACTAGATGATGGCTCAATAGAGATAGGTAAGGAAGATCCGATTTTAAGGATTGAAGATATTATACCGGTTTCAGTTCTTAATAACAAGAAGAAGATCATTAAAGCCAAATTAATTGGAGGTGTAGCAACCCTGTTTTTATGGCTGATTCCCGTTAAAAAGAAATTGATTGAAAGAAAGCGTGATTATATGATTCACTGGAAGCTTGAAAAGGAATTAAGCGACCGGTTAATCCATAAGTGTAAAACGGAAGGAGTTACGGTTAATACAGCACTATGTGTGGCAGTATTAAATGCATTTAAGGAAGTTCGAAAAGAAAACTTTCATAACAAAATCTCACTCCCTGTTGATATTCGCAGGTTTGCCCCAAAAATTAAGAGAGATAACATTTTTGCGTTTGGTTTGATGCTGGTGGTTTCTGCAGATAAAGACCTCGGCTTTTTTGCTGACGCTAAAAGAATGCAGGAAGATATTGACAAGAAAACCACAAAGTTAGATCCGTATGAAACGATTATGATGATGGAAGAGTCGCATTCATCATTAAATAACTTTACTAATTTTCTAAAGTATGGCAAGTCCAGTAACGATTGCATGTTTTCTAATCTGGGCAGAGTAGATATTCCTTATCTGTATAAAAATTTTGCTGTGGAAACCATTTTTAGCCCCTCTGTAATAGGTCCGTTGGGGAATACGACAACACTTGTAACCTCAACCTATCTTGGGCAAATGGATTTTACATTTATTGCCAGCGAAGGGTTTATCCCGTATAATGAAGCGCAGGCTATTAAAGAAAAAATGATGGAAATACTTAATGAGCTATGAGAAGACGGCTGATCATGGGAGAAAGAATCATGTATGTGGATGCTTCTACTCCTTTAAATTGTGTATTTGCAATTACTATTCGAGGGAGTTTTACGCTTGAAAGATTACGTAATGCATTACATAAAGTGCAGCAAAAACATCCTTTATTGCGAGCAAGTATAAAGGAAGATGCTGCGGGGGTTCCTTATTTTGTTTCGAGTAATAAGCTTTCTGAAATTCCGGTTAGAATTGGGGAAAGGGTTAGTGATGACGATTGGAAAGCACAATCTAAAGCTGAATGGAGAAAACTTTTTGATGGAAAGAGTGCGCCATTGGCAAGAGTTGTATGGCTTAAGGATGCCGAAGTTTCGGATCTGATTCTAGTTTGTCCGCATTGTATTTGTGACGGTACTACTTTTGTCGCTTTGATGAGTGAGATATTAGAAGTACTGGATAAACCGGAAAAGGAGCTATCCAGCTACCTGCCATTTAATTCTATGGAAGGATTACTTTCTCAATCATTTAAAGTCAGTAAAGGGAAGGTTTTAAAAGCGAAGTTTTTTTCAGTAGTTGCAAGGTTGTTTTTTCTTTTTAAATCTACAAAAAGTAAAAAGCCTGAGGGGCAGAACTATTTTTTGCATTGGCGACTGGATGCAGAGAAAACGGCAGCACTTGCTATTGAATGTAAAACAGCAGGTGTAAGTGTGTATTCTGCTTTGTGTGTTATTTTATTAAAAGCATTTCAATCTGTTAAAGGGAGTAAGGCTCGTGGTAAGGTAATCTGTCCGGTTGATGTGAGGCGATTTATCAGCGAAATAAAAGGGGATACCATGTTTGCTTTTGCACCCATTGCCGAACTATCGGTTGATGATAAGCTTACCGGTTTTTGGGAAAAAGCAAAGAAAGTAAAGGAAGACCTGAATACAAAAATTGCTGCTATGAATGTTCATGAACTATTGATCATGAGTGAATATTTCCATGGCTCGGTAAAGAAGATGGTGAAGTATTTATTGACCACTGAAGGTAGTCATGATGTAACTTTTTCAAATATGGGCAGACTGGGAATTCCTGAAAACTACGATTCCTTTGAAGTGGAAGCTATATATAGTCCATCGGTCGGTTTCCCATGGCGAAATCCCAATACCATAGTTGTAAGTACTTTTAAAGGAGAAATGGATTTCACATTTTGCTCAAATGATGCTTTTTTACCTGAAAGTGAGGCAATAGCAATTAAAAATAAAGCGCTGGAACTATTACAGCAAGAGTTGATGGTAAGTTATGCTTAAAGATTTAAAAAGTGATGGCATGGTATTGAAAAGGCTTGTTCTGCGGAACCTGCCGCTTTACTTTATTCCCAACGTTATCGCTAACACTATTATCCCGTATTTTAGCTTTAAAAATCTCAATGCGGTTCACTTATTTGAAGGTGAGTATTGTATTGCGCGGTTTCTGCTACCTATGGCATTGTTGCTTCCATTTATAATCACTTTCGATATTTTAAAAAAAACAATAGCACTTTCTGAAGAGGGTAAAGCAGGATTTGTGCTGCCTGATAATTTTACTAAGAATAAATTTATGTTTAAAATGGCAGGTATTAACGGCGTAACTACCTCATCTGTTATTTTGTTTTGTATGTTGGCGGTCCAACTTAGTATCCCTAAAGATTATAGTTTTAATGGGAAATTGCTTTCTATTCTTTTGGGTGCCCTGGCCGGTACATTGTCGATAGTTTTTACTCTCTGGCCCATTAAAAAAATTAAAGAGTTAAAAAGTGCTTAATTTCTGGTCTGATAGCAACTACCTGGCGGTTAACAATCATTCTTTGTCAGAAATAAATTAAAAGCTGTATTTTTGCAAGAAAAAAGCAATTGGGAACTTTACTGGATCAAGGAATAAAAGGATATAGAAATTACGGAACACACCTCAAAGAGAAATACAATGGGCAACGTGTGTTTAAAGTAATAGTTGATGGTGGATTTACTTGTCCTAACCGCGATGGGAGTAAAGGTTATGGAGGATGTACCTACTGTAATGTAGACTCTTTTACCCCTGAGCTTTCCAGAAAGCTGCCAACCATACGCGAACAATTAGAGCAGGGTATGGAAAGAGGTAAGGGTTTTTATAAAGCCGATAAGTTTATTGTTTATTTCCAGCCTAATACGAATACTTATGCTCCTGTACATTATTTAAAAATGATGTACGATGAAGCACTATCTATAAATACAGAAGATGTTGTAGGCTTTTCTGTGGGTACCCGCCCTGATTGTATTGATGCAGAAAAGGTTGCTTTACTTGAAAGCTATGCTGATCGATTTGATGTGGATTTGGAAATGGGCATGGAGTCTATATACGACGAAACGCTTAATCAGATCAATAGAGGATGTAGTCATGGCGAGTTTGTTGAGGCCGTTAAATTACTTGAAAACAGTAAGCTTGACCTTTGTGTACATACTATTTTTGGCTTCCCTTGGGAAACAGAAGAAATGATGCTGGGTTACATCCATGAGATTAACCGGTTCCCTCAAATCAAATTTGTAAAATTCCATCACCTTCACATAGTAGAAGGATCAATTATGGGAGTAAAATATAAAAAGGAACCCTTTAAGCTGTTCTCGCTAGAAGAATATACCGATCTGCTTTGTAAATTAATTCCGTTATTGAGGCCCGATATTGTTATTCAAAGATTATTTGGGATATCAGATTGGGATTTGTTAATAGCACCTAACTGGGGGTTAAATAAATCTGCAATTCAAACATATATTGATAAGGAAATTGAACGCAGAGGTGTAGTGCAAGGATCAGAATACTTAGCTAAATAGATTACCAGACATTTTATGAATAACTTTATTACTTTGAAACTTAAGATCACCTTAGTTTTGTTTCTTTGTGTGCTTACAACATTCGCACAGCAAGAAAAGGCAGGTTATGCTATTATACCACAACCTGTGAAACTCATTCCTGCTGCAGGTAATTTTGAGTGGACAACTGCTACAAAACTGCTGTTGGCTGAAAACTCGGAAAGTCTGGCACCAGCCTTAACTGAATTAAAGGCTACTTTTGCGTTGCTTAAACAAGGAAAGACAGCCGCAAATACAGTTACTTTAGGTCTTGATCCTTCCATTGCAAATGAAGGTTATACATTATCAGTTGAAAAAAATGCAATTGTAATTAAAGCTGCCACAATACAAGGTGCCTTTTGGGCTGTAACCAGCCTGAAACAGTTGATGGGAACTGCGATATTACGCCGCAAGCAGGTTTTACAAAAATCATTGCTGAGCGCAATCGCTATTCCTTGTGTAAAAATTGAAGATGCGCCACATTTCTCGTGGAGAGGTATTCATTTGGATGTTTCCCGTCATTTTTTTGATCTTGCTTATCTGCGAACAATGATAGATAGAATGTCTTACTATAAATTCAATAAGTTTCATTTGCATTTAACAGATGATCAGGGTTGGAGAATCGAAATCAAAAAATACCCTGAACTAACATCAAAAGGCGCGTGGCGAGAGATGAATGGTCAGGATTCGAGTTGTATTGCACTTGCTAAAACAAATCCTGATTATGCTATTCCTGAAAAACATTTCAAAATGATTGATGGTAAGAAGATGTACGGAGGTTTTTATACTCAAGATGAAATGCGTGGGCTAATTGCGTATGCTGATTCTAAAGGAATAGAGATTATACCTGAAATTGATATGCCGGGACATATGATGGCTGCAACAAACCTTATGCCCTGGCTAACTTCTCATGGCAAAGGTGGACAGGCAAAGGACTTCTCTGAGCCATTGTGCCCATGTAAAGAAACAACTTTTGAATTTGCAGAAAATGTATTTACTGAGATTGCTGCATTATTTCCAAGCAAATATATCCATCTGGGTGCCGATGAAGTTGAAAAAAGCAGCTGGAAAAATGTGCTTGAATGTGAAGCGCTGATGAAGAAGGAAGGACTTAAAAGTGTGGATGAGCTGCAAAGCTATTTTGTGCGGAGAATGGAGCGGTTTTTTAACAGTAAAGGTAAAAAGCTAATCGGTTGGGACGAAATTCTTGATGGAGGTGTATCGCCAACAGCTACAATGATGTATTGGAGAACATGGGTGCCTACAGCACCTAAACACGCTGCGGAAAAAGGGAATGATGTGATTATGACTCCTGGTGAGTTTTGTTATTTTGATGCTCAGCAAGATGGTGGTTCATTACAAAAGGTATATTCTTTTGATCCATATAAATTTAACATCTCAGAAAGCGAGAAGAAATTTGTAATTGGAGTACAAGCCAATATATGGACGGAATATATTCCTTCTGAGAGAAGATTGGAATATATGGTGTTTCCAAGAATGTTGGCTATGGCGGAGGTAGCGTGGTTTAAAGGAGGTGTAGACTGGAATAATTTTGAAAATCGTGTACAGAAGCACTTTTCATTGCTGGATGCTATGAATATAAATTATCGGCTTCCGGACCTGGATGGATTTACTACCCAGAGTGTATTTGTTGATAAGGGCACATTACATATAAATAAGCCACTTGCAGGTTTAACAATAAGGTATACTACTGATGGTACCTTGCCTACTTTGCAGTCGAAAATTTTTAATGGAGATTTGACCATAACTAAGCCGGTGGAATTTAAAGTGGCAGGTTTTAGACCAAATGGTAACAGAGGGGATATTTATACCATTAATTATGTACATCAGGATTATATTAAGCCTGTACAGTTATCATCACCAGCAAAGGGATTAAAGTTTTCATATTATCCGCGCTTTTATAAGACTGTAAACGCTATAGACGAAAAAGATCTTACCAACGAAGGCATTAGCGCTGCAATTGAAATTCCTGTAGCAAAAACTGCGGAAAGTTTTGCTACCCGTCATAAAGGTTACTTTTATGCAGAAGAAACGGGTATTTATTCGTTCGCATTGCGCTCAGATGATGGAAGTGTGTTGAAATTAGGTGATAAAGTATTTATTGATAGCGATGGTATGCACACATCTATTGAAAAATCTGCTGAAATAGCTCTTGAGAAAGGGTACCACCCATTTGAACTTATGTTTTTGGAAGGTGGCGGAGGTTACACATTAAAACTACAATATAAAACACCTTCTGGTAAGCTTAAGGATGTTGATGCATCTGTTTTCTTTCATTAGGGTGTAGTTTCTTATCCGTAGGTTGTTTTTAAATCTCCGGATAATCTTTAAATAGCTCTTTTTTTTGGGTAATCTGCCTGAAAAATCTCATTGGTAATCCATAAATGGTGTAATGCCAAAATTTGTTCCCCTTAAAACCATTGCTGGGTCAGGGATTCTGTCTTTTTCTTTTCGAAATTTATAATTTCTGCTTGAAAATAAGCCGATATGCGCCTATTGTGTGTCTGAAAGTGTACTAAATTTCGGGAAATCCCTTTTTTTATCCCGTTTTATCCTGTTTTTTGCTTTTTTCTTTGCAAATCTTGTTTTTTGTTAATTTTTATGTTTTTGTTAAAAAATAAAGGTGTTTTTGTGTTGAATGTGAGAAATATTTAAAAATTTGATAGTGATTTTATTAAATTTTAATGTTTTTGGCTATAATTTTTGAATATTTTAATGTTTTGTGTTGTTTTTGTTTGATTAAAAATATGAATAATTGAAAATTTTGTCTAGTTTTATCAAAAAATCAGATAAAGTATAATTATAAACTAGTAAAATCTAACATTTATGGCAAAAGTTTTATTTAAACAGTGGGGTCCATTTGCAGTTTTATTGATAATTGCAATTTTGGCTCTTTTTATTCCCTTACTTCCTAACTTTGACGAGGGAAAATACAGTGCGCCTGATATTGCATTTGTATTAATTGCTTCAGCTCTTGTATTTTTGATGACTCCAGGACTCGCATTTTTCTATGGCGGTATGGTTCATCGTAAAAATGTTCTCTCTACCATGATTAAAAGTGTGGTGGCTGCAGGTGTAATTACCGTGCTTTGGATTGTTGTAGGCTTTAGCCTTGCTTTTGGAGAAACAATTGGTGGATTTATAGGTAATCCAACCACATTCTTGTTCTTCCAGGGTGTAAATTCTGGTCCGGCATGGGGAACTATTCCACTTTCATTGTTTGCGGTATTCCAATTGATGTTTGCTATTATTACTCCGGGCTTAGTTGTTGGAGCGGTTGCAGAACGTATCCGTTTTACCTCTTACATTTTGTTTATTGTATTGTTTGCCCTATTTGTTTATTCTCCTTTAGCACACTGGACCTGGTCTCCTGATGGATTCCTTTTAAAAATGGGTGTACTTGATTTTGCAGGTGGTACTGTTGTACACATCTCTGCTGGTATGGCTGCCCTGGCTGGTGCTTTGGTTCTAAAACGCAGGAAATCTCATATTGAGCATCAGGAAGTTCCACCAGCTAATATTCCTTATGTACTAATTGGTACTGGCTTACTTTGGTTCGGTTGGTTCGGCTTTAATGCAGGTTCTGCTTTGGGTGCTAATGCTTTAGCAGTTTCGGCTTTCTTAACTACTAATACTGCTGCTGGTGCTGCTGGTTTAGCCTGGATGTTCTTTGATGTGGCAAGAGGTAAAAAACCTTCTGTTTTAGGCTTCTGTATAGGTGCTGTAGTGGGTTTGGTTGCCATTACTCCAGGTGCAGGTTTCGTAAGCATTCCTTCAAGTATCTTTATTGGTGTAATTGCGGCTGTTATTTCTAATCTTGTTGTTTCATGGAAACAAAAAACCAGTTTAGATGATACATTAGATGTATTCCCTTGCCACGGTGTAGGTGGTATTGTTGGTATGCTATTAACCGGTGTATTTGCTACTAAAACTGTTAACAGCGCTGGTGCAGATGGGTTGTTTTATGGAAATCCTGAGTTCTTCTTTACTCAGCTTAAAGGAGCTGTAATTGTAATCATATTCAGTTTCGTAGTTTCTTTCATCATCTTTAAATTAATCAACGTAGTTCAGCCAATCCGTGTTACTTCAGAAGAAGAAGAAGAAGGATTAGATGCTTCTCAACATAACGAGAAATATTCTCAAGGTACTTTGATTGTTGCTTCAACAGGGGCAGAAATTGAAAATACATTTTAACCAACCACAAACTATCTGAATTATCAACCTCAAACCGAAAATTATGAAATTAAAATCAATACTAACTATAGCATTACTATCTATTGTTTCGGCTACCTACGCTCAGGAAGCCGCTGAAGCTCCATTGCAAATTTCGGGTTCAGTTGATACATATTTTAAATATGATTTTGCGAAAGCTCCAAATATTAAAACCTATTTTGCTTCAGAGCAAAACTCGGTTTCTATTGGGATGATCGATTTGGCTTTAAAGAAAACTACTGGTAAAGCTTCATTTGTTGGAGAATTATCTTTTGGACCAAGAGGACAATATCAATCTATTCCAAATGGACCTGATGATAACTCTTTCCATATCCAGAATTTGTACGTTAACTATGCATTTACTGATAAATTTAGCATGACTGCAGGTTATATGGGTACGTTTATCGGTTATGAGGTGATATCGCCGGTGGCTAACTTTAACTATTCTACTTCCTACCTTTTTGGTGCCGGCCCTTTTCAAAATGCGGGTATCAAAGGAACTTATGCCTTTTCAGAAAAAGCCAGTTTAATGGTTGGTTTGTTCAATGACTGGAATGTTTATCAGGATCTTAATGGAGTATCTCATATAGGTGCTCAGTTAATGGTGGCTCCTGTTGAAGGCTGGTCTGCTTACCTGAACTTCTTGTCTGGTTATTCGGCTGGTGCTGGAGGTACGGGAACTATTTTTGATTTAACAACAGCTTATCAGGTAACTGATAAATTCAAGTTAGGCTTAAATGCTGCTGATTATTCTGTTTCTAATGATAATGGTGGTTATACAGGTGTTGCATTGTATCCGCAATATGCATTTACTCCTGCCGTTTCATTGGGTTTAAGAGGCGAGTATTTTAATTACAAGGGTATAGGTGAGCTACCTGATGCAAGTATAGCAGCCATTACTTTATCTGGTAATATTAAAGCAGGTGGATTAACTTTTATTCCTGAAGTACGTTTCGATAGCGATAAAGATTATTCTCAGGAATTTGTGAAAAAGAGCGGTGCTCTGTCTAAATCAGCCTCGCAATTCTCTCTGGCTGCTGTTTACGCATTCTAGGGATTTGTACAAAATATTTTTTAATTTTAAGCCGCCAGAATATTACTTCTGGCGGTTTTTTATTCTCTTTTCTAAGCTTTAAATCAATTATTTACCGATGAAAAAAATAATGTTTGTTCTATCCTTATTCGTATTTAGTCTCAGTGCATTCTCTCAAACAAATGTATTACCCATGGATGAGCGCGGGAAGTATACTTTTTTAGAGGTTGCAGAACTTCCGCTTGTTAAAAAAGAAGTGATGTCTGCAAATGCTAAGCGCTTTTTCAAAGGCTACTCAAAAGCTATTAAACTGAATTCTTCAGAAGGAGATACTGCTTTTTATGGAAAAGGGAAAATGGTTTTAAATAAAAGCCTTGTAGGAGTAGGTCATCCAACAGGTGAGGCTAAATATAACATCTCATTGGAACTGCGTAATGGTAAATATCGATTAATACTTACCGACTTTATGTTTACTCCTTATGAGCGGGACCGTTATGGTAATTTCGTTCCGGTGGCTGTTAGTACAGCGCTTGAGAAATCCCCAGGCAAATTAAATAATGCTGAATGGGAAAAGAATGTAGCATCTATTGCCCGAGAATCCAAAAAAATTGCGGATAAGCTAAAAGCTACTATGAGTAATACCATTAAAGATCCACAGCCCGAAACAAAGAAGCCTGCTACCATTTCCACAACAAAGTGGTAATAGGCTATTAGTTTTAAAAGATATGCCCTTATTTAATGCACCATTTTATCAGCACAGGTTGAGCTGGCAAAAGCTTCGGGTTTTGCTTTGAAAATAAAGCCCATGCTGAGGATATAGCCCATGGCTTCATTTAAAGCCTTGTTTGATTTAAACATTGGGTTGGTGTTAATATCGGCATGTACCTCCAGATCTACATCATACAGATCTAAAAGATCGCAAATTGAGTAAGCGGTTTCAATAGACTTTTGAACTTCAATAAGCATTCTTTCCTTTATGCTCATGCGCTGAGGTGTTTTCTCCTGGTGGATATACATAAAACCTCCATGGTGCTCTCTTAACAGGACTATTACAGTCGCAAAATCAGTTAAAGCTCCTTTGACCTGTGAATCTGTACCGATACAAACTTTAAGGTGATAGCCTTTTTCAGTTTCTCTGATGATGGCCTTTTCTACTTCTTCTAAGATGGGTGCGTGGATTACCTCGCCGCTAAATTTTTTCCAGATCATACGCTAATTGGTGTTATCATAAACAACCCGTATTCAGGTTTCCTAAAAATAAGGGGATTAAATTAAAATGAAGTTAATTCTTTATTGTTTAATTGCTAACAATTCGCTAGTTGTCAACACTTTAGTGTGCTGTTTTGTTGTGGGTTATGGTATCTTTAATATACGCTTGGTATACTATTGCAAAAGGAATATTCGTTAAAACAAAACGGCACTAGATAGTATTATATATATAAATGTACCAATAATAAATTAATCAGATTAAATCATTATGAAGACAGAATTGATAAATGAGTTTTATTTGATGCAAAGGAGCAGGGCATCTGTAGATTATAGTGAAATGCTTAACGACAATGTATATACCCCAATTAAGCATGCAAATCGGAAAATGACAACATGGATCTGTGAAAGAGGGCATATGCTTATGAACATGGAGGTTCGGCTAAACAGCTCAATGAAACACTTAAGAAAGAAGTATCTGAAGTTTTAATGCCTTAATTCCGCTATCTTTGCGCCATGATGGTAGAAAAGGTATTGGAAAATTTAAAAATAGCTTCACTAAATGAAATGCAGCAGGCATCTATTGCCGCATGGAAAAAGGGTGGTGATGTAGTTTTACTTGCTCCAACAGGTTCAGGTAAAACAATTGGTTTTTTATTACCTATTCTAAACAACCTAAAACCCGAAGTTAAGGGTGTTCAGGCCTTAGTGCTTGTTCCTTCCCGGGAACTTGCATTGCAAATTGAAACTGTTTTTAAACAAATGGCTACAGGTTTTAAGGTGAATTGCTGTTATGGCGGTCATCCGGTAAGAACGGAACGAAATAATCTGGAGCAACCTCCTGCAGTACTTATTGGCACCCCAGGTCGGATAGCTTACCACCTCCGTCACGAAAATTTTGATGAATCTACGATAAGTACACTTATACTGGATGAATTCGATAAAGCGCTCGAATTTGGTTTTCAGGAAGACATGTCGTACATTATTCATAAGCTACTTTCTTTAAAGCAACGTTTACTTACTTCGGCTACAGCTATGGAAGAGATTCCTGGTTTTACTGGTGTTAGTAAGCCAACAGAGATTAACTTTTTAAAGGATGTAAAAGTTGTTCCCGATTTAAAGCTTAAAAAAGTACTTACTACAGCCGAAGATAAGTTAGACACCCTATTAAAACTGATTTGCAAAATCGGGAATAAAAATACTTTGATTTTTTGTAACCATAGAGAAACGGTTGACCGTATTAGCGATTTATTGATAGACAAAGATCTGGCACATGATATATTTCATGGTGGAATGGAGCAGGATGAGAGGGAGAGGGCCTTATTGAAGTTCAGAAATGGAAGTATAAAGATCCTTATCACTACTGACCTCGCTTCACGAGGCTTAGATATTCCTGAAGTGCAATGTATCATTCACTATCAGTTGCCATATACAGAAGATGCATTTTTACATCGTAACGGGCGTACAGCCAGAATGAATGCTAAAGGTACTGCATATCTAATTGTTGCTGATGATGAAAAGTATCCATTTTTAAAAGCTGACATAGAAACTGAAAATTTAAAGGGTAATTTTGTATTGCCAGGCGATAGCGAATGGCAAACCTTATACATTGCTGCCGGTAAAAAAGACAAAGTAAATAAAATTGATATCGTTGGCTTGTTACTTAAAAAGGGTGGTTTACAAAAGGAAGATGTGGGATTGATTGAAGTTAAAGATCAGTCTTCATACGTTGCCGTGAAGCGCAATATGATTAACCGAATTCTGAAATCTTTGGCTAATGAGAAGATTAAAGGGAAAAAGGTTAAGATCGAAGTGGCAATGTAATGGAACCAAAAGCATCTAAAGGATTTACTATATAAAACTCAACATATGAGCAATAACGATATTTTTAAAAAGTTGCGTGTAGCACTTGAACTAACTAATGATGATATTATTAAGATCATGGAATTAGTAAACTTTAAGATCACCAAGAGTGAATTGGGCTCGTTCTTTAGAAGTGATGACCACCCAAATTTTAAACCTTGTGGCGATCAGATTCTTCGCAATTTCCTAAATGGGTTGGTTATCTACAAACGTGGACCAAGGCCAGTGAAATAGATAATATTTTTTGCCATCTTCAATTTATTAGCATTCTGCCACTTTTTAAGCAATAAAAAAATGTAAATAAATTTTGCTAAAACGGTTTAAATGTCTTTATTTGAGTTGTAGAATCAAAGCAATTCTATTGTTAACCAAATAGACCTAAATAAATGAATACTAAAACCTCTAAACTTCCCTTTATTGGGGTCGACATAGGTGGCTCTCATATCACAGCAGCACACGTAGATTGCTCAACATATAAAGTTATTGATAGTTCTATGCAACGTTTACGCGTGGCATCAATGGACAGTGCAGAAGTAATTATCCAGTCGTGGGTAGATGCACTTTCTTCACTAATTTTAAAATCTTCTGATGAGACAATAAGAATTGGAATAGCCATGCCCGGACCCTTCGATTATCAGGAAGGTATTTCATTGATGAAAGGTATGCAGAAATATGATTCATTATATGGATTAAATATCCGCACTATTTTATCCGAAAAATTAGGCATTCCAGGTGAGCATATTGTTTTCATAAATGATGCAGAAGCATTTTTAAGAGGTGAACTTGCATCGGGTGCTGCATCAGATTTTGAAAGAGCAATAGGAATAACATTGGGTACAGGACTTGGCTCAACAAGTAATTGCAATGGTCGGGTAACGGATATGAACTTAGCATTTGCTCCTTTTCAAGACAGTATTGCTGAAGAATACATATCAACCCGATGGTTCTTGAAACACTATAAAGAGTTAACCGGAAAGGAAGCGAAAAATGTTGAAGAATTGCTCGCTACGGCAGATGAGTCTGTAACGGAACAACTATTTGAAGAGTTTTCTACAAACCTGGCGGCTTTCTTAAATGATTTTATTGCTGATGAAAATCCACAGGTGTTGGTAATTGGTGGAAATATTGCCAAAACATGGGATCATTTTATTACTAAATTGCAGGAAAAGTTAGTTAATAAAACCGTGGTAATAAAGCAAAGCGAGATGTGGGAAGACGCTGCTCTTGTAGGTGCTGCATGTACCTGGATAAGTAATTAGAAAATGAAAAAATGGGGTTTTCTCATCGGCATCTTTGCATTTTTTAGTGCCGAATCAGTTTTTGCAGCTAAGGTTGATACGGTATCGACCTATAGCGCTGCAATGAAGAAAAATATTAAGGCTGTTGTAATTACTCCTGAGGGTTACAATGAAGGCAAGACATATCCAACAGTTTATTTACTGCACGGAGCCGGAGATGCTTATTCTGGTTGGGTAAATAAGGTGCCATCAATTAAGGAATATGCAGATCATTATCAGATGATCATTGTATGCCCCGATGGAAATGTTACCAGTTGGTATTTTGATAGTCCTGAAGACCCCGCCTGGAAATATGAAACTTATGTAGCTACTGAACTGGTTAATTGGATAGATCAAAAATATAAGACCATAAAAGATAGAAAAGGTCGTGCAATTACAGGTTTAAGTATGGGCGGCCATGGTGCACTATATTTGGCCTTTAAACATCAGGACATATTTGGCGCTGCTGGTAGTATGAGTGGTGGTGTAGACATTAAACCTTTCCCGTTGAACTGGGACATCGCCAAGCGCCTTGGACCTGAAGATAAATATCCTGAGCGTTGGAAAGCAAATTCTGTTATCGATTTAACCTATCTACTTGTTCCTAACAAACTTGCTTTAACTATCGATTGTGGCTCTGAAGATTTTTTTTACAATGTGAATATCAAATTGCACGAGAAACTGCAATACAATAACATTCCGCATGATTTTACCATCAGACCGGGATCTCATAACTGGGATTATTGGAAAAACGCGATCGGATTTCAACTGATGTTCTTTAATAA
>Ga0065704_10070201_pt1 | contig 87892 bp, 34 predicted proteins | sample SwiRhicommuniRL2_FD_59091 | JGI IMG/M metagenome (GOLD analysis project Ga0065704, IMG submission 59091) | Switchgrass rhizosphere bacterial communities from Rose Lake, Michigan, USA - RL2 v2 (version 2) | ecosystem: Host-associated > Plants > Roots > Rhizosphere > Soil | place: East Lansing, MI | reverse complement strand
GGTTTCTGGTCTTCTGCTTCATCCCATTCTTCTTCTTCGACAGTTCTGACACCGGTATCGATATCACATTCATCAATTGGAACAAAGACTGGGGTGCGATTCCAACCATTGAAGAAAAAGTAGAAGAAGATGTAGCACGCAACGAAAAGAATAATCGAAATGTACGCAGTCAAGAAGCTAGAGGCACTTAATTCAAAGAAACAAGAGTACCCTTGGATGAAGGTAAGGATAAAGATCGCAGTTGCAGCATAGTACGCACTGTAAGGCATAAGCATGGCCTTGAATGGTAAAGAGTCTCTACTGATACCTCTTGATTTGAGGACTTTCATGAATCTTATATGAGTAAAGGAAATGAAACCCCAGGCAATCAAACCGGCTGTGGCGGTTATGTTTAACAACCAGCTGAAAGCCTTATTACCTTGTTTACTGGTAGCCATGAAACCCAAGAGACCAAATAATGCAGTGAAAAGAACAGCAACATATGGAACACCATGCTTATTTGTCCTTTTGAGGATTCTAGGTGCAATTCCAGCTTCAGCTAAACCGTACAAGATACGGGAACCACAGTAGACGTTGGAGTTACCAGCTGAAATAATTGTGATCAAAATGACGGCGTTGAAAATGTCTGGCAACACTTTGGTACCAGAGTTTTGCATGGCAATGATGAATGGAGATGATGCAGAAAAGTGTCCGTCGTTCTCTAATTGTGGATCGTTATAAGGAACCAAAAGACCAATGAAAAACATACAAAGAACGTAGAAAACCAAAATTCTGAACAAAACTTTTCTAATGGCAGAAGGAATAGTTTTATGAGGGTTTCTAGATTCACCGGCGGCAATACCAACCAATTCACAACCTTGAAAAGTAAAAGCAGCACTGATAAGAGATGATAACCAGCCCAAGAATCTTGCAGTGTTGACGTTTTTGACATAAAGACCTGGACCCCATGGACCTGGGTCCCTCCAGTAACGGAATCCGACCGGGCCAGTTTTACCAGCACCACAAACCATGATAAAAGCATAAAGAATCCAACCTACGACAGCGATAAATTTCATGGAAGCAATCCAAAATTCGATTTCACCATAAAACTTGACAGGTATAAGATTAGCGGCAGTTAAGATAACGAAAAAGATACCGATCCAAGCAGCCAAAGGTACTACGGTTGTCCATTTTTGGATGACTTGACCAACAACGGATAATTCCAAGGCGTAAGTGATACTCCATGCAAACCAATAACACCAACCGTTGGCAGCACCAAAGGCTGGAGAACACCATCTACCGACGAATTGGGCAAAAGAACCAGTGACTGGGATTAAGGTGGCCATTTCCCCTAAAGATTGAGTGACCGAGAAAGCCAAGGTAGTCATGAACAAATATGAAATGAATGCTGAAACTGGGCCTGCATTAGCAAGGGTCATACCGGTAGAAATGAACAAACCAGTACCAATAGTACCACCAATGGCAATCATAGAAATATGTCTTGATTTCAAACCTCTTTGGACTTCTTGGACCTCATTGGAGACGTCGTCCTTGGTAGAATAGGTTTCAGTCACATAGTCGTCCCTCTTTTCTTGTTTCCTAATTCCACTCAACGTAGGGTGAATATTATCAGAACTATCTCCACGATATTCACTTGAAGATCCTACAGCATCACTCATTTGGAGATTTATAGCTTATTATAACTTTGTAGGCCTACTAATAGAATCTCTTGTGGATCCTTGCGTATTTATATTAGTTGCAAAAATAAAAGAAAATTTTCTCAACCTTCATTTTAATTGGAAATTCATCAGAACGCACGACTTAATTAGATAGATCGAAGATAATCTCGTTTAACCGGCCTGTCAACCAGGCCGGTCTCCACAGCTGAGCACACGCAGAATATCGCGGAATGAATCCAGTTTTCAGGCCACTCAAAACGGCATTCTCTGTGGCGGTGTCAAAGGGTGATTAAAACTTCAAAATGCCACTTTTTTTAGGTAACCTAATCAGTAACGAAAAATTCTTCGTGCCTGAGGATATTTTCGGACTTTCTTCGATGAATGTCTTGTGATAGCCACGCTGTCGCTATGGGACTTGCACGAACATTATTGTCTGGCGAATACGGCATCAAGAAGAACACCTTTCTTTCAATTTGGCCGTGAAAGAGAGGTCCGATGATAAAATTGCAACTTAGAATTTGACTATACAAGAATCTGCTTGCTATATATAATTATGTCTCTAGATGAGAAACTGCTAAATCTAAGATCTATGAAGTATCCAGTATGACTTATTCACTAGCGAGGCTCTTGATCCCAAGATAGAGATAGCGATTAGAGCTTTTACGTAAAGTCTATAGGGTTGAATTTTTTTTTATCAGGAATGTGTCTGGTTGTACTTTTTCCTCTAATTTGACTCAATCTCATATTTGAGCTCACATCTATTTTGATGTAGTTTCATTAGGTTAGCAATAACGAAATCTAGAGCTGCTAGTGTTATCAACTATATAGATAAACCAAGCGACCCTAAACCATAACTCTAGTAGAGGCATGTAGAAAATACGATCTCATCTACATTGTTTCTTTATATCTATTTTTTAATGCAACGTTACAACGCATGGTTTTCATATGAAAATCAAAAATACAACGTCATAACAGACATCTTACAAAGTATATAAACTCGCTAATATTCCGAGCTAGCTCTTATTAATATAATGAATCCAGATACAGACTACAAACTACAATATCGAGAAGGCCTAGACCATAGTAATCAACGTCCCCAACGTCACCAAGTAGAACTGAACATCAAATATCGATATCTCCAAGAACAACGAAACCAAGGTCGCCATCAAGATTCATTTCCAGTACCACACGTGGATCAATATCAAACAGACTCATATCAAGGTAACCCATCAAGTCACCTGGCAGAGTTTCAAACAGGGTTCCAATCGACTCTTTCAAAAAGTTATCAACCGTCGGTACCCCACCCCCACGCAGAGTTTGCCGAATCTCCCAACTTTTCGAGAATAAAGTCCCAATATCCACAAACATTGCTTCCATATAATTCAGAGTGGATAGATTCGCCAGCAGTTAGTCCGTCTAAACCAGAAATGTTGACAACCAAGCTAGAAACGCCCAAAGCGTCAAAGACATTCGTCTATATTACTCCAAAGAGCCATAAACAAGGAGATATTTCCCGAGGAACTTCTCATCCAGACTCAAATATCGATTCACATACAAGCAACGTCGAATTCTATGCGGCCTCACGTCCAGACTCTCCTCTGACTTCGCTCGCCAACTCCCTTTCCCAAAATCCTCGTCCCCATAATGTGAAAGTTTGGGACATCGTTTGGGCAATGCTTAATGATATCACCGGTAAAGACAAGATGGCGAAAATTGGCCAATACTCCTTAAGACTCTTTCTTTATCATGCTGAAAAAACACAAACTTATTTGAGTGACGAGACCCTCAACATCACTACCATTAGAAGTCGTTACGACAGTAAGGAAAAGAAACTCAATTTAATACGTAATTTTGGCCATCATCCTCAGAACTTTATGAAAATTTTGGTGATAATCGTTTGTTCGGTATTCAGAACCAAACTCAGATCAATGGTGGCTGGATTAGCTACTTATAGACAGTTCCTTAGGTTTGGAAAGTCGCCTTTTCGACTCAGAACACTTATCAACAAGTTTAAGGAAAATATCTCGCTCAAGAACAATTCGATTCTTGATGTCAACTACCAAAACCTCTTAACCAGAAAGACTCTTAGTGAGATTTTTGGTTTGTACTATAGTTTCAACGACGAGACGAATTTGTTGTTCAAATTGAAGTTTTATTCAAACGCAAGCTTTAAGAAGTTTGCTGCTAGACATGAATCTTTAGCGTGGTACTACGATACTTGGTTGAATTTATACAATGCTTATGAAAAGTTGCAGATTTTACAGCAGCAAGAAATGGATTTGAAGATTCAGATACAAGTGAAAAATAGAGCAAAGGCATTATCCAAGCAACTATTGATTGGTGAAAGCACCATACTGAACACACACGTTGGTGGAGTCTCTCGTGATGATAAAACACTTTTGAATAATATTCAATTCAAGAAGAACAATGCGTATTTGGATATCTACAAGAACATTTCTGATTTGGTGTTCAATTCATACACGGTGTTTCGGTTGACATTACCGTTTGATACGTTACAAATCTGGATGGGTATTAGTGCTTCAGTATTGAGTACTGTGAAGCTTTATAGGGAGACTAAAAAGCAGCTAATTGAGAAGGAGATGAAGAAGAGAGTTTGAGTGCGGCACTCATAGAATACGAATCATTTTCTTGGTTAGATTCATCAATTGAATCGAGTACTACAGGGATAGCTTCTCTGTATGTCAAGCACACATTCAATTTGCTAATAAATCTCGAGGTTAATTTGCTAATAAATCTCAACCTTAATACTTGTTGAATGTTATAATATGAAATGTGAATTAATTATGTATACAATGCTATTAGTATGATATGTAGAATCAATACATCCTGATTTTAATTACTTAGATTCAAGAATATCATCCAAAGTGACCAGTGGGTCGACTTCCTCGGCGTGTTTCCAGAACTTGGATAAATGTCTGTCACCAGAGTCACAGGCAACCACGACAATTTTTTGTCCTGGACCATATTTGAGAGCAGTCTTCACAGCAGCCACACAATTTATGGCGGCAGAAGAGCCCCAAAAGAATCCATCGTTGATACAAAGAAACTTTGCCATTTTGAGCGCCAGAGCATCGGAGACACGTATAGCCTCGTTGATGTGAGATTCACCCTGTTTAAAGTTCCATGTCAAACGATTAAGTCCGATTCCTTCAACCAAAGTATCAACCTGGTGTCTTCTCCTGGTTCCCTCCTTCTCCACCGAGTCGTACATCACACCATAGTTGACTCTATTCGCAAGGCCTGATCCTTGAGGATCTGCAAGCACTATACGGACGTTAGGGTTTCTTTCCTTTAAAAATTTCGATACTCCAGCAATGGTTCCTCCCGTTCCTGAACCATTAATAAACACATCAACGTCATGGTCCATCTGAGTCCATATTTCAGGAGCTGTCGTTGAATAATGAACTCTCCAATTAAAATCATTCTCAAACTGGTCTGCAAATATGGCATTACGTTTATCGGAAGGGTCATTGTTGATTCTTCTGGCACCCGCACGAGCCGTATTGGTGTATTGGTTTGGATCCACAATCGATGCGGGCTTGACGGGTTCCAACTCAGCTCCTAAGGAACGGAGAAGCTGCATTTTTTCAGGAGAAGTATCGTCTGGAAGGCAGATATGAGCCTTGTATCCCAAGGCATTGGCAAGAACTGCAAATGAGATCCCAGTGGAGCCAGAAGTCCCTTCAAAAATGATATCTCCATGATGAGGTTGAAGTTGACCAAGTTTTTCATTAGCTCGGATGATTGCGAGAGCAACCCGATCTTTGGCTGATCCTGCGGGATTAGCAAGCTCAAGTTTGGCATATATTTTACATCCAGTAAGTTTTGAGAGCGATTTGACTTCAACTAGGGGAGTGTTTCCGATGAGTGACTCTACACCACGAGACCGTGGTGAGAGAGTGGTGAGCGATTTATCTTTGGAGGAATCACTAAGACGTAGTTGAATCTCGCGAATGATTATTGCTGCCGATATTAGTGACGCTGCCGACAGCACCACTAGCTTCCAATTAATCATTTGTGACGGCACTTGGTAGAGGTGGAAGGATATTTGATGTTTTATCATAAGTCGTGTCTTGATAAAATGAAGATATTGAAAAAACCCTACACCACCAGGTTGCAAATTGCAAAAGGCAGATTTTTGTTGATTATATTCTTCTAATTCTTCGATTGTTGTCAGGGTATATAATTGAGGATTATCGAAATTCAATTTAGTTTCAAAACGATAAATCTAAGAGAATCTAACTAATTTAGCCCATATTACTTACACAATTTCTGATGAAAATCAGTCGGAACATGTTGAGTATCAACTATTTCATAGATTTGATACGAAGGTAAGAACTCAATCGTCTATATGATGAAGAATTTCATTTTTTGTTAGGACCACTTACAATTTGACTCAGAACACCTCAATAATCTCTGAAATAATAGAATACCGTTGAGAGTTACTCTAGGATATTTTCAAACTATCAAGTTACTTCCACGTTTCTATCACAGCTACTATCAAGCTATCCAAGCTTGATATCGTATACTTTCATATCGGGCTACTTATTATAGGCTGGAATTATTCATCAAGTGCCTATTGAAATGCCGTGTGCATACCGTTCCCCGTATTAATAATACGCTTTTGAACCCCGGACTGTCTCGTAACCGAATTACAATTGCCCTGAGATATCCGCCCCTCGCCGATTTTTAGCCAGTCACAAAGGAGTTGAAGAACCGAAATGACAATTGACTCTTGGTGCCCTTCCGTTTCATCCATTTTTGTGGGGATGAAGTAGAGCAACTTTCGAAATCCATCGAGACCGCGACGTGGAATTTTATCTCACAAATCAAGGATCTAAATTCGAAATATAAAACAACTAATTGAAGATCTGCTAGTTCTCAATTGTAATTCTTCATCAGATGTCCCCTATAAGCACATGAAACAATGGGATATGAATCTAGCCGGTTTCTTTGAATCGTATTGTCCTTAACTCAATTGAAATACAAAATTAGTTGTTTCGCCAAAAACAACGAAATGGCTACCCCACGTCGTATCATAAAAATTACCCTACGACTGATAGCTGGAGTATATCATAAGGAAATCGATATTCAGGTTACTACACGCCGTTAGAATAGTCTTGCGGCCTCGACTATATATTCTTATTTCCGTCTCATTTCATGTATAATCCGTAGTAACGTATCCTTACCGAAGAGTTCCGACAGACTCTGCTATTTTTATCAAAATACTCCCCCGCCTTGTCGCGTTTCTTGTCGCAAGTTTTAACAAATTCGACATCCTTTTTTCGCTGTTTCCTTGAAGAGTTTCAAACACTTCTTTTTTGCCACTTCTTCACTACAAGAACCAGGAATGAACAGAAAGTATGTAATATTTGCAAAACTTGGGTAATAAGTCACGCGCCTCGGTTTAAACCTTCATGTCTGGAACAGCGGTGGAACTATCGTTTACCGTCCTTGAGGGTCCTTCCTCCACATGGGATTGAAGTAAATTTGGCTACTTCTCTATTCCCTTGAATTCAATCGCTCGAATTCAATCGAGTTGGGGCTTGCATTTAAATAAACTTTGGTTTCCAGTGCTTCGATTCTGTAATCAATAAAAACAAACAATTTTCATCGTGAGTTGTTTACTTTTATGAAATACCAGGCATATTTTACAAAATTATCTTTACTAACAATAATAGGTAACTTCAAGTCACCACTCATATATAAGTTACTCAGGGAGAATAAGGTCTAACTACAACGATAAATACTCAAAGATAATTAATTACAAGTTGCACGATTCAACACCACTATCACCAATTAACCTCACATCAAAATAATAATGTCACCCAAAATCAAAGAGGAAAGCAATCGTGAATCACCCATAGACCCTGAAAAGTCACCTAAACAAGATAAACCAAAGGCCTTCACAATTAAATATAAAAGACCAAGAGGCTCCCGTGCTTGTACGGTGTGTAGATCTCGTAAAGTCCGTTGTGACGCTGAGATTCATATTCCTTGCACGAATTGTATTACTTTTGGATGCGATTGTGTATTACCAGAAGCTAAAAAGAGAGGGAATTCTTCAAACGACATCAAGGCAAAACGAAAACAACCAAATGCAAAGCCTAAAACACTGGATTCAGATGACGAAAAAATGAATCAAGACCCTTCGTTAGAATCTGATAATCTGGAAAATGAACCAATTTTGAATATTTCCCAAGTAAGTGTTCCACCTTCATTAACTTCAAACTATAAAACCAGACCTTCTATGCATAGAAAGGAACTTCTCTCCTCCAAGAATAAGGCATCCCTCACTTTTGTAGGTTCATCTTCAGTGGCACTAGTCACTCAAAGAGTTGGTGAAAATCACGTTCAATTGACGGAAGATGTTTTTGAAAATAGCGAGAGTTCCCTCGATTCTGTTGAGTTGGAAATCTTGAAACTACGTGGAGCCTTCCTCTTGCCTTCAAACGAATTGGCCCTTGATCTTATTGACTCATATTTTGACCATGTCCATCCGTTAATGCCAGTCATTGACAGAACACAATTCATGCACAAGTTCAATGACCCAAATGACAACCCTTCACTCATGCTTTTGCAAGCAGTACTACTTTGTGGGTGTAGAGTGAGTCTGAATCCTCTTCTTTTGGATGCAAAAGGTTCCAATGACTTGGCTGCCCTCACCTTCTTCAGAAGAGCAAAAGCATTATATGAAGCAAGTTATGAAAGTGATCCTGTTTCAATCATCCAAACAGTCATTCTAATTGGTTCGTATTGGGATGGTCCAGAAGATGTCACCAAAAACTCTTTCTACTGGACAAGAGTAGGCGTTGGTTTGGCACAAGGGTTTGGTTTCCAAAGAGATATTAACCCTTCCCAAAACATGACTCAATCAGAGAAAAAGGTTTGGAGAAGAATTTGGTGGTGTCTTTTTGAGAAAGACCGTAACGTGGCCATTGCCTTTGGTAGACCTTCTGTCATTGACTTGAATGATTGTGATGTTCCCATGCTTAGTATTGATGATTTCAACGAAGACGACCCCGAATTGGGTATAAAGTCTCCATATCCTGTAAATGAAACAGAAGCCCTTTACTTCATCCATTTGGTGAAATTGGCAGAAATCACGGGAATTATCATCAAGCACCAATACACTGTCAAATCAGAACAATTGAAACGCAAGAATAAGTTCACCATCATTCAACACTGTGACATGTTGATGGGTATTTGGTTCACCAACTTACCTCCACAATTAGTCTTTTCGCTCAACGATCCTTCGACTCAAAACTTCTACAGTTGCTTGCTTAACGCCCAGTATTATAACAGATTGTATTTGATTCACAGATCAAACTTAATCAGAATGACACAATCAAGCTCAACAAACCCAAACAACTACAAATATCCTTCGTGGGGTATCTCTTTCCAAGCTGCAAGAATGATTTCTATTGTTTCCAAGATATTGTTGGAACGTGACCAAATTAAGTACGTTTCTGTGATGTTTGTGTACATTCTTTTCAGTGCCTTGATGATGTTGATTTATCACGTTGATTCTTCCAAACAAGTAATTTCCTCGACCGCAGCTGAGTCGCTCTTTATCTGTAGAGCTGTTTTACGTGAGTTGGCCAAACATTGGCCCATCGCAGGGGTATTATTTAAATTGTTTGATAAGTATGCCAATGACAAGATCAAGAGAGCAATTGTGATTGAAAACTCTACCAAAGTAGCAGAATACCAAGAATACAGTGCGTCTCAGAAGGCAAAGAAGGATGAAAATGATTTGAATACTTTCTACAATTCTACCGACCATGGAGCGGGCCCTAGAGCTAGTTCGATGAAACAAAACTATCAGAATGGTAATACTGATTCGATGCACTTCTCTCCAAATTCTCAAGCTTCTGGAGTTTCTCCAGGTGGTGGCATCTATGAACGTACTCAAGGGCCACTAGCAAGACAACCTAATATTGAGGAATTGGTGCAACAATTCAAGCAGCCCAGAGCCAAGGGTAGCGATGAAAGTACTCCTTCATCTAATGAGAAGAAAGCAAATGATAGATCTCCCACATCTTCAACCCAATCTTTCCCTGATATCTCGTTAGTCACCGAGAGCTTGCCCACTAATCAAAACTTTTTTGAAAACTTTGAACCAACGCAATTATTCCCAGAGGTCAGTAGTTTCCCGCCAACAAGAGCGCAATCTCCTTCGTTCACAGAAGCCAACCAAAACCACAACCATAGCAACCTCAGCAACATGGGTCCAACTTCCCACATCGGTAGTAACGTATATGCTGACAACCACAGTCAACACCAGGTCTTCAACGATGACAAGTATCCACCTACTACGCCAGGAGGCACATTTGCCACTAATTTTATTGACAACTCGTTTATCGGCATGAACTTGCAACTGGGAATCGATACAGACTACTTGAACGACGATTTGCGTTCGTTGTTTAGTTTGAACCGTTAAAGTGAGTGTATTTTATTTATTTTGTACGATAGTATTTAGGTATTACTTATATCACCAGGTATTACTTATATATCACCATAATTTCTTAGTGAACTTCTACTTCTTAGTGAACTTCTACTTCTTAGTGAACTCTTCTACCACAACTTCTTATTAGACTTCTTGACCTTTTTCAAGTTGTCCAAGATCTCGTCTCGTCTCAACTTTTGACTGTATCCGATGAAGTTCTGTACAACCGACTCGTAGATTTCAAAGTTATTGGTCAATTCAGCCAAATGTGTATTCCATACACTGCTGAGTGTGAGTAACTGTTGGTAGTCGCTCTGGTATTGCTCGAGCTTCTTTGACAATGCGTCCTCTGAACTCGAATCTTGCAAGAACTGCTTGGAGGAGTTGTTCAATATATCAGTTTCGATCCTTGATAGTATTTCCGGGGTTGTATCCAAGAGTTGTGCTCTTGAGTCATTTGATAAGTTCAATTTCTCTATGTCGGGTACTTCAAAACCATCCCAGTTGATATCTGAAGAAGAAATGGACTTTTTTCTAGTGGTTTTACCGGGCAACACTTCCAAGTGGCTAGATACGCTTGTTTTCTTTAAGGAGGGTGCTTCCTGAGCAATTTCATCCAAATTGATTGGTATACCGAGCTTTATCAAGAGGTTGTGACGAATATTCAGTTTTATCCAGTTGGGAGGTTTGAGGTGGGGCAATGTGGAGAGTTCAGAGAAGATTTCCAGCGATCTCCCTTTCAAGAGTGAATCCGGTGATCCCTCGTCTGTTCTAGACTTCGGCGACTCAGAAAATATTGAATCCATTAATTTATCCAATTGTACAGTAAATTCCTTGCGATTTTCAAAGAGTTCATCATCAAACCTGATAAGATTTTTGGATATTTGAGGTTCTTGTTGTTCCGGCTCGTTGAATGAAGTATCGTCGAATGATCCAAAGTCACTGAACTCGTCTTCTTCATTGAAATCATTGAATTCCTCGTCTTCTTCTACTGAGATATCTTTGACTGAGTTATTATCTAGCTCATCTTTAGGCGTATCTTTCGCTTTATTATCTTTCAATTCCTTGATATCGTCACTGTTTTTGTCACTGTTACTGTCACTGTTTTTGTTACTGCTTTTGTCACTGTTTTTGCCACCAAGATCTCGGTCTATTTGTTCTGAGGAATCAACTTTCATATCCTCACTCCTCTGGTCCTCGTTTTCGGTGTAATCATTGATAATACTATCCTCTATATTTTCATTGATCTGTTCAAGGCCTTCAATGACGTCCCCATTTTGTTCTTCTGTATGATTTCCACTCATTAGCGTCTGGTGGGTGTAAGTGTGTTGGGATTGCTGAAAATCAAGAGTCCATAAGTCGTGCGTATCCCATTTTTAAATCTAGAAAGCGAGTCATCTGGATCAGAGCAAGAATCAAGACTCATCTCGTGTATCAACCAGGACTCATTTCATCTGACTAATGTTAAGATCTGTATAAAACTTGGGCTAACTTTCTGTCCAGGGGATTCATTAGATTTAGAGAAATATCAGAATCTAGACACTATTTTCTACTAAACCTACACAGAACCTATACAGTATCTACACAATCTGATCATTCCATGTCTGATCTTAAAATAGTCATATTTTCTATAGGCAACCCTGGTCAATTACATCGACACTCTGTTGGCCACTGGATATTGAATGAGTTAGTGGACTTTTTTGAAGTCGAACAGCTACAACGCAAGGGCAAATTCTCAGAGTCTACCACTCGCGATGGCCAATTTACTCTTGTGAAGTCAAACACATATATGAACGACTCTAACTTAGCGTTCAAACCAGTTTTGAAGTCTCTAAGCGCAGATACTCTCGTTCTAGTGATTTATGACGATTTCGACTCGAATTTGGGAAAAGTCAGGCTCTCCAGATTCAAAAAGAACGAGTCTCACAATGGACTCAAAAGTATCCAGAAATGTTTTGCATCTGCAGATAGTGAAAATGTTTATAAGTTGGGTATAGGGATCGGCCCCAAACCTTCAAATGCATCAAAGGACACTATGGGCTCGTGGGTCTTGTCGAAACTCACTCAACCAGAGCTTGAGGTTTTGGAAAATATCACTTTGGATAAAGTAACGGCGTATCTTGGGGAAATTGTGAGGCAGGGAGAGGTTGGAGATTGTGGTAAATTAAACTCAAGGATGACGAATCGTATTGACAAGTCTTAGTAGATCAATTTAATTCCACCAAAATCACTAAAACACTAATAAAATGTCAATTTTCTCTAATATGAGACTGAATTTCATTAATACAACACAAACTTTCATTAATAAAACACTAATTGTGGCCACTTTTCTCCAACTTTCACCATTTTTCACTATCACTAATCTAAGTTTCACGAATAAAACACTAATTTCACCACTTTTCACTAAATTTGATTGAAATATGATGTATGATGTATGATGTATGATAGATGATGGTATTAATTAATGCTAATAGACTCATGGATATATAATGTTAATACTCATGGATATATGATTTAGATTTAATAGACATGAATGAGCGCAGGCATTACTAGTCCTTATTATTGACCACCACTAACACCTCTACAAGCAACTTCGCTTCGCTCAGTTACTTTAGAGTTGTAACAATTTTGAACTAATATACAAATAATATATCTCTAGGCTTATAAATCTCTGAACAAGATATCGGCAGCAACTTCTTCGTTCTTGTCGCAAGCCAAGTATACTTGAATGACCAAATCACGCTCAAACCCTAATTCACACAATCTGTTGATAGCACTTTGGTCTTGTTCGGTTAATGGAATACGAATAGTACCCGGTTCGTCGCCTTCTTCTCCTTCGGGTACGCCCTCTGCACCTTCGATTTCGAAGCCGGAATCGTCGCCATTCAAGAATGTATTAATAAAACCTTCTGGGTCTTGTTGGATTAAGGCTGCGATTTGTGGGTTGGCCTGTGCCAACTGTTGTACCAAAGGTTGTAATAACTCTGGGTTGGATGCCAAGGCAGCTCTCAACGCCTGTAATTGTTCTCTGTCACTTCCCATTCCAGAATCGGCACCTGCTTCGCTGTGGCTATCCCCACCGCGACTCTGAGCTGCAACTGCAGCGGCAGCGTCAAACAAGTTTTCGCCCTCCTCTTCGTCGTGATCTTCAGTGATGTTATCTGTGGTAGATTCGGCTACTGGTTGTGGTGCCTCAGGACGTTGTAATGATTCGGGAATACCTGATAACAAGTATTCGACTGCACGATGCGGGTTGTTGAATGCAGCTCTCAATGCCGCTTCTACTTGTGGTCTTTCATAGCCCATCTCCATTATGCCTTGAATGTTGGCTTCTCTTTCAGAGCCTTGGAGAAAATCTGTGCCTGCGCCGGAGTCGACAGCAGGAGCAGCAGAAGTTGCTGCAACTGCTTCAGTAGATGCGGCAACATCAACTGATCCAGACGCTTCAGAAGCATCTTCGCTAGTCTGTACTTCAGCAGGCTTTTCAACTTGTGGAGTGGGTGTCTTTTTGGCCTTGGAAATCATGAAAATCACGGAATCACCTTCTTTGATTTTGAAAGACTCTAAACTCTTGTCATCTTGCAAGATCTTTCCTGAATATACAAATTTCAATTGTGAAGCTTCACAATCTTTTAATGCAGCCAATTTCTCTTTGGTCAGTAAAACCTGTTATGTTAGTGGGTTCTGAAAAAAATGGATCCTGGAGATAATAGTAAATGTAATTGAGGGAATGATAATGAATATCTCTGCTAAAGTAATTGAGTAAGCTCCTTGCTATTGATGCCTTACATAGGCGTTCTCAATTGGATCCCTCAAACCGTTTCGTCATCAATTCTGGAAGGCTTGATCTTCGCTTAACTCATCTTAGTATTTAACGTAGTCTGATTTGTTCTAGACTCAAAATCTCCTGCTACACATAGACTCGTTCAATCTTCTAGACTTTCTTGATGACGTTTCTTTAAAATTGAATGATTTCATAAACCTTGAGAATGCGATTTACTTGATTCTGTCATCAACTCCTTCTCCAGCATCTTCATATTACATACGCTATCCGATATTTCTACCTCGATAGAAATCTTTTGTTTCTTGAAATCTTTGAATATGATTTGCATTGTAGAGTCTATGTTGTTTGGGATCTTTGGTTAAAAGTGGCGATTTTTAATTCGATGTTGGACACGGTCGTGTGTGGCCCAACCCTAAGCTACTTAGTTTTAATCGATTATGTTAGTTCTAATAAGATGGCTAACGAAGTGATGGATGGATTTGGTATCGTATTCCATCAGTAGATCCATATCGTTCCTTCCTTGTGATCTCATCACTAGTTAATTTTTGTATCTAATTCCAGACCCTCTGGCCCTGGCGGTTCCAAGTCGTGAATTTCTGTCTAGAGTTTGGGATATATAAGATCGCCATAAACCTTGACTTGTAGAGTATTATCAACATGGATTGCTGTGTAGACGAATTTATTCTGTTTTTCACACTAAGTTGATTCGGATTCCCGTGAATTTGAAATAATTAGCATAATTAACTTTCATCTTCATTTTGTACTTGATTCGGGACTTTGCCTTCGGTAATCGTAGCCATGAATATGAACGTTTCAGTAATTTAGTGACATCTTGGGGATTCAAGCACAGTAAATTTAATTACATCCATCATATCTATTAGTGAGCAGATCTGGTGAGCAGATCTAGGATCTAGTGAGCAAACGGGAATATTAATATCAAATTTCGCAACATCAGGAATCACTCATCACTTCCCCAGAGGTTTCTATATTCACATCAAATAAAGAGCCAGTAATACTAAGATGTCCAAGAGATCTTCAAGAGTAAGGGGACCCAACTCTGCTTTGACGGAGTTTTTAAGAAATGAAGGTATCACAGACGCGTTTAGAGAACGAAGGAACCGCGAACAGACTCCAACAGAAGACGTGGAAGAACAAGAAGTGGCTCAAGAAGATCGCGAGAGAGAACCTTCTGCTGATATTGTGCTGAATAATGTGGGTTCTAGAAGAAATCGAAGAGTTGTTGAAGATGAAGAAGAAATTGAAATACGCGTAGCTGGTAGAAAGAAAAGAAAGGCAGCGAATCCTAGTTTCCCTGATGACAGTGATGATGGCGACGATGACGACTTTGAAGACGGAGGTGAGTCCTATAAGAAGTTTGGTGAAGAAGATTCGTGTGTGGACTGTGGAGACGTATTTAACCTCTCGGTGTACTCACGGTTTCTTCGTGAAAAGTCCGGTTACTTATGTGAATTGTGCAATGAAAAACTTAAACAACGAGAACGAAACGCTAAGCGGAATCAGTTGAATGCTCGGAGAAAGAGAAAGAAGGTTGCGCTGGCGTTATTGGATAAGTCTACTGTGAAAATCCCAAAGCTACAAGACGTGTGTATTAAAGCTATTACTCAGAACATTAACGATGTCGACGTGTTGGGAGATATTGGACAGTCTAATATGATGAAGATCTCAAGGATTTTGTCCAAGAATAGATCATTGGATAACTCCACTGTGAGTCTCTTTCTTAATCCAAATTTGACGTCGTTGCAATTTTGGGACTGTTCTAATGTCGACTCAGATTCTTTAAATCGTATTGCTTCTTACTGTCCGAATCTAGAATCGTTAACTTTATTCATGTGTGGACAATTTCATAATGATAACTTACAATATTTTGCGTCGAACCTATTGAAACTTCGAGAACTTTGTTTGAATGGAGCATTTTTGATTAGTGATTCAATGTGGCAAGAGTATTTTGATGAGTGTGGTTCCAGACTTGAAAAATTCGAGATTAGAAATACCCATCGGTTCGGTAACGACTCGCTAATCAGCCTCTTGGAGAGAAGCGGTCCCTCGCTAACATCCTTGAAACTATCTAGGTTGGATGGGATCGATAATTCCGAGGTCTATGGTCTTATTCCCCATTATTTGCAGCCTTCTCAAGTTACCCATTTGGAAATATCTTATCCTCATAAACATGAATTGATCACAGATGAGTTGTTGATTAATATTTTGGCCATTACTGGTGAATCCTTAGTATCATTAAATGTTGATGGATGTTGTGACTTAACTGAACAATTCTTGGTCGAAGGTGTATCCAAGTTTTGTCCAAATCTAACTCACTTGTCAATGCGAGAGTTGGACCAAGTTTCAGACGAAGGTTTTGCCGAAGCCTTTGAAAATTATTCAAAGGTGAACAGTGGGGGTCTTATCAGTGTTGATCTTTGCAAATGTACTAGTTTGGGTGATAAGGCACTTTATTCATTGATGAAATATTCTTCACACACATTAGTTGAATTTAACATCAACTCCATCCACAAACTTTCAAATGATTTCTTCCTTCAGATTTTGACTGAAGATCATCATCCTAGTAAGGAAGCATTGAAGAAGAAAATAGAAAGTGGTGAATTGGGCCAAAATGACGAAATTCCCGTCTTCTATAATAATATTCGTCTCCCGTTGTTGACTACTTGGGACGTTGGTTTTGTGAGGGCAATAGATGACGAATTGTTGACAATGATTGGGGAGAACTGTCCCAAATTATCAATAATCGAAGTCTATGGAAACAATAGATGCACTTTCAGAGCAAGAATACGGCCAGGGGTGATGATAATTGGTCGTCAAGGAGATGCTGTTTAAACAGGATACTTTATTCCCAAACTTGCTTTTTCTACATTCTTAAATGTAGGAAAAGGTGGGATGTGAAGATTGGTGTCAGTTAATTTGATCCAATTACCATCGTTCATGATTTGATTGGTTATTTCTGGGGTGGCCTCTGTAAATATCCCTGGATGTCCAGCATGTTTTCTGGCAACTTTAAGGAATTCACCTTCCTGGTCGTTAAAATGACCTTCTGTTTGCTTAACAATATAGTTGTTGGCAATAAGTCTATATCTTGCAGATTTGTTTTGTAGTAATGAGTTGGAAGTATCAATATCTCTTTTGACAAAAATATCATCGAACCTCTTTGTATGAGATAAGTTAGCTCCAATTATATCATAACACAAATCTATCATTGAATCCACGACAGATTTGGGAAGTTGGGTTTTCATTTGTATGTAATGCAAGATAGATCTTAGATTGTCAATATTATGTTGTGAAAGTCCCTCAAAGTCTATAAAGAACTTCCAAAAACCAATTGATTTCTTTAAAGCATTTTCAGCATAGAACTGGTTGAAAAATTGTCTACTTTTTAGAACTTGATTGTCAGTTTTCAAGAGTGATAAATACTTTAGTATAATAGCACATATTCCTTCATCGTTGAGTAGTTTAGAAAGGAGGTTGGTATACTTAGAATCTAATTTGAAAGTGTCCTGGGCTTCAGTAGAATCTGTTTCAGTCTTTCCTTCATTTCTGCGTTTACTCTTTTCCCTTCCGAAATATTCATTTATAATATCTTCAAGTAAATTCACCAATTTAGAGTGTGATACGACCTGGCTCCAAATATCTATCATGGTAGTTAAGGATTGGATATACTGTTGTTTTAAGTAGATTGTTGAACCACTAAACAACTTGATCAAATCAAATAAATATTCCGAAGCCAAGTCAACTTTATCATGCTTTAATAAGAACTTAGCATAGCTGAACCTTATGATATTGTCGTCTAGAGGAATAAATGAAGAAACTGCTTTGTCGTAAACGTTCTTCATTAACTCAAATTTGTCATCGACCTTCAGGATATTCAAAAATGCCAAATATTTGAGCCATAAGTTTGAGTTGAAGCAATTTGGAACAAGTGCCCTTTCAAATAAGTTCACAACTCCGGCAAATTGGCTCTCCAATATCGATGGGACTATATCAGTGGACGCCTGGTACTGGTTAATTTTTTGTATCTCATGGTCCAAATATGTGGACCATTTCGTGAATTCGTTTTCCACCTCCTTCAAATTATCCAAGCTAAAGTATTGGATGGATAATGAAGACTCAAACGTCCATTTTTCATTGACGGTGTCTTGAGTGTTTCTGAAAATTGCATAGGAGAAATCGTCAATGATCTGATGCTTTTCAACCAAGGAAAATTCATCGAGAGACGACTTCTGGAATTGTATAATATAGTCCTTAATCTTATTTTCATCGATTATATCTTGAACTGGGAAATCTTTGTTGATCTCCACAAATTGATTGTAATACTGGGCATACTGGTACAACGGAATCTTGATAACTTTCAACAAAACTTGCAACAATTCGATTGATTTCGGATTCAATGACTTTTCAAATTCAATTATTTTGTCCCATAAACCGTGGGATGTAAAGTGGCGGCCATTCAAGTCGATAGCTTGTGAGTACAAATACCTGATAAATCTTAAAGACTCGTCGTCTGGACTCGAGGTATACTGAGATATTTGGGCACTTAAATAGTCCACCCATAAATCTACAGAATAAGGAAACGTTTCCACTGATTTCTGCAATATTCGGATGGAAGATTCCGTACCATTGAGTTTGAATTCTATAATCAGCCATGCCTTCCAAATTTCTGTCAAGTATGGAAACCTAGATACTATTTCCTGGTAAGATTTGTTGACCAAGGATTTGAAATCATCGCCTATACTGTCGAGTTTATCGACGTTTTCTTGAATATGACTTTCGAACGCATCAAAGAGAGATGTCCATTTCTTGAAATTGTTTGGATCTTGTTCCACTTCCAGTTGTAATTTGATAAATTTATCCAAGCGGGTTTTCTTCTTTCCCTTAGCTGACTTTTCTGAGACCAAGTCTATACCAACAGGTAGTAACTGTGGATATGACATATTGCTGTGGAGTGTTGTTTAAATAATGAGATTGCGAATAAGAGATGGAAAAACTGGTAGTGAAGAGCTAAAGATTTCACGAGTATCATCAGTAATATTTAGGAACTGTACAGGGAATTCACGAGGATCTTTCGGAATTCACAGGATCTGTACGAGGATCTTTAGTATTTCACAGGGTCTGCACCAGGAGCTATTGTCAGACTTATAAAACATTTTACTTGACTTTAGACCTGGAACTTTATCTTAAGACCTCCCCAACTCTAAGCGCTCTCTCGTTGTAATTGTTGCTTCTTCTTCATATCTACAGATTTAACGACAAATAATTTTATCTGAGATTCTATACCAATAACTGGTACTAATATATTTTACGTCTACCAAATTAATCGCTGATTCCACAGTTCTCGAGTCTGTCTCTGGCTGCCATCACAAACTGAAAGTGAAATTGCGACTAAAACTTTTGCACTCTAGATACAACTTCTCGTTGTACAATAACCATTATACTGTATAATATCGATTATATCTACTCCTACTAGCTACTGCTGACCCATTGAATCTCAGTAAGTCATTCTAGAATTTGTATTGGACAAGAAATTATATTTTTCACCAACTATATTAGCATCTACAAATCACAAACTGGACTATAAATCATTAAGTATTAGAACTATAAATCATTAAGTACTAGCACTATAACAATCACTAATAACGAAGTCATTCATTGCACTAAAGCAACTATTAATAAAATCATAGATCTCCCATCATGGAGTATTCCAAAAATATAATAGAAATATCACCATACTCAATTCCCGACAAGAACCATCATAAATTATTTTCAATTCTTAAACCTCTAACATCAACACCATTAGCCATAACTTCAATACAACCTTTAAAGCTTCCGGTTTACAAATCGATTAATTTCAAAGATATTCTTGAATCCAACAATCAGAAGTTCATAAAAACATCTTCGATATCTTCAACATCCAAGAACCATGAGGATATTGTTGTAGAAGAGGAGGTTGAAAACTTAATTGATATTTCCCAGTTCCTACCAAAGAATTTGAAAGATCAGGTTACCACGATTATAATTGAAAACTTTCCAAATATCAAAAGAATAGCCATAGAAAAGATCCTCAAGATTCTTGTTGGAAACGACTTTAAATGGACTATGTTGGATTATGAATTCATAGAAACGAAACTAATTTTGATAAGATTCAAAACTGTTGAGGGATTGAAAGAATTCATGGATCATCATGAATTGAATAATGAAACGTTTAAAGATGTTAGAATTCGCTTTGACCCGACAAGTCTGATAGTGGGGTCAAGTAAATCTTCCACTAAATCTTCTACTAAATCTTCTTCTACTATTTCTTCCATAAGTCTAATTCTTGAACAAAACCATGAAAAAAAATCGGCCAAGACTGGGACTGAAGATTTGGACAAGGTTTTAAACTACTACAACAAATATAAAATCGATGCCAATGAGTTGATCGACGTGCCCAGCCATATGAAGGATCTGATAATACAAGAAATCATCAAGTTCAGATCCAAGGTATTGATAATTGAACGAGATAACCGTCGCAAGGAAATTGAACGAGAAAGAATAATTCGAAAGAACAAACTTCAAAAGATCTTTGAAGGCATTAAAGAAGTCAAGAATGTCAACGAGGATGAGGTTGTAGACGAAGAGGAAGAAGACGAACTTGACGATCTTGACGAGGAAGAATACTTGGAATACTTGGACATGGAAGAATCAAATAGGCTTGAGAAAATATATACTGAAAAGTTGAACAGTATGAAAAGTTTGGAGACAACAGAAAAGAATTTGAGAGACAAATTAGCCGCCTTGAAGAGAGATGAAGACAGTTTGTTGGATAATAAGTTGAACTATATTGAAGATATCAAGAACGAAGAGAAGTTCGTGACAGAAACCTCTCCCAGTACCCAGGCTCATTCATACCATGACACTCATAGTATGCACATTCAAACCCTTGCAAGGTCATATTATAAAAACCACTCGCAATACTTGAAAGTAAGAAATCAAAAACGTACTGCTGAAGAATTACAAGATGCAAAAGACGTAGAAGATGAGTTGAACGAAAGAAAAGAAAACGAAAAGGCAATCAACTTTTTATCAAACTTCAAGAAGCAAAAGAAAGAAGAGGTAAATGATGTTGTTGTTGAGGAAGGAGAAGAGTCGGATGATAAATCTACTGCAAACTTTTCTTATTCCGACTTATCGTCAGATTTGCGAGATAAACTTGGTAAAAAGATAATCGATTTGGTAGAAGAATATCTTGGAATTAAAGACGATTTCTTGCTTGATGTGATAAATGAGAGTATAGCCACAAATAATCTCAATGGAAAGAAAGAACTTGTTGAAGATTTGACAGAGGTTCTAGATGAAGATTCTGTGAATTTAGTAGAAGATTTATGGAAGTTTATTCAAAATGATTTAAAGTGAGTGATAATTCGGTGAACCCTATATAAGTGGAATTCAGTGAACCATATGTTAGAGTTGGTAAAAAGGTGAACTATAGTTGTAGTTCGGTATTTCTATATATTAGAGGTAATTCTAACAGATTTTGATCTATGCCAGAATAACTAGAATTCAGATTTAATGCTAAATGGAGACACAACATATGCGAGTATAAAATATATTTATATATTAAAATGCCGACTGGTGAGTGTAAAATAATTTCAAAATAATTACTACAGATGTAGGATTAGTGAAATCTAGCTTGGTAGAGCAGTCCACTCATAATGGATGTATCTTATTTCAATTCTGAGTAATTCAAGAAATAAAATAAAATAAAAATAAACAGGTAGGTGCAGAACACGGAACAACGATATTATATATACATTTATTAGATGTAATTTGATTATTTAGTTATCTTTGATGATCTGTAGATTATCTTTCATGATAAGATTATATTCAATGATGAGATTCATATAATTATTAATCCCATAGATTATATAATATCTTTAAAGATTATATTATTTTTAAAGGAGTCCATAATATTCTTAAAAGAAGCTAATAATATCTTAATTATCTAATAATAATTTTGATTTTAATAATTATCCGAACAATTATATACCTAAATCAGAATGGTAATTGACGTTGCCCATATATGTTCTATAAAGAAAATTAAACTGAATAATATTTAAAGCTGTATGATTAGGAGACTATTACGTACGGTCTGGTGACGAGTATCTGGCAACCTTAACAGATAATGCTAAGGGACGGATACTTAGATAAATGATTTACTTACTGTATTTGTATTATATTATTCTTAGTTTAATATGAATGAATAGAACGTCCTGAAAATCTTTGGACTACATCTTATACGTATGATTTGATGAATATTCTGTATCTAATACGTCTGAAAGCAACATTACAGTATAGAAATAGATTTGAATTAGTTAAACAGCTGTTAATATAAATGTAAGAATCATACGGTGTACGATAAGTAGAAGTTAGGGTATAGAGGGAAATGTAGAATGAATAGATGAATAGTATACCATCATGGAAATACTGAGAATATCAAGATAATAAATTACCTGTGGATATATCTCATATTCATCTATCAATATCTAAAACGATCAATTAATTTCGGATTTTAACAAGGACTTTAATGAAAAATGAATCAAACAATTTTGCAAGCGCAGGATTTGAAATCGCATAGCGGATGGGTCAACTTAATGTCTGGGTGAATCGACTTGTTCAAGAGTCTTCAATTTAGAAATCAATCAACAAAGAAGACAAGATTTTAATGCAGTAATAACTTTTGAGCTATTTTTTTGAAGATTCAATGAGCCCACCCTAAAGAATTAGAAGGATTAACAGGAACTGATATTTGCACACTTCGGGTATTACTTGGAACTTCAGCCGAAGATGTGTCACTCATGTTCTGAATTCTGTTGAAGATTTCTGATAACCCGGAACCGGAGTCACCACTATTTTGAACACCAATATTGGATTCGGAATCAGATGGAGGTAATTCGATGGTTTGCTTCTTCTTGAATCTCTTGAATAACAAAAGCATTAATGTCATATATAACGCACATCCTGCAGAAGCACCAATGGCAATGCCAGCAATTCTCCCATTTCCTGTAGTAGTAGGGTTTTGTTCTGCAGCAGCATCAAGGGAACCATTGTTCGAACTCGCTGATGAGCCTGAGCCTGAAGAGCCTGACTTAGAATCTGACACATCAAGACCAGTCAACGGGATTCTGCTGTCTATCAAGGCAGCCAATGAATTCTCGGTTTGCTGAGGGTTCCTGAAAATCAAAGAATTAGGTGTTTGAATAAATTGTGCAAGTGCAGCGGTCGAATCCGTTGGGAAATAAACTTCCGCAACAGTGATCGTGTACATGATTCCACTGGCTGTGAATGGCACTAATCTCTTGACTGTGATATCCTTATAGGAACTATCAGAGTTAAATGGGAACCTCAATACATCTGGCAAGTACTCGAAGATTTGCGCAGAAGAAACTGAATGCTCAACAACGAAGGGGTAGTTCAATGCTGACTTGAATCCAATGTACACCACTTGGTAATCATTACCAGGAGTAGAAGTAGTAGCTGGAGTGATAGCCTTTGGTAAACCAGATGTTTGCATTGCTGCCGAAGTTGCAAGGGTAAGTTGAGTTCTTGAGACTGCTCTAGCTGTAGTGGTCTCTTGAGTAACTAACTGTGAAGGCAACCAATTCGTCGTACGGGTTGACGTAGGGGTATCTGGTGGTGCGGTAATGGAGTCAGTAGGCACTGATTCTTGCGTAGTTGGTGCTAACGTGATTGATGACGCTAAAATAGCAGAAGGAGACGTCAAAGCTTGCGTAGGATTTGAATCTGTTGAGATGATGGCTGACGGAACCGCGCTTTCCACCGAAGTAGCCTCTGACGCAGTTGGAGACACTTTTTCAGTGACAATCGAAGCAACTGAAGTGGCAACCGAGTTGGTTGGCAACGAGGTTTCAATAATCGAACTAGCAGGCAAAGCACTTGGGGTTTCGGAAATTGGTAACGACGACGCAGTAGACACTGGCAAGGTCGAGACTGGAGCTTCTGACGTTGGAAGCACAGATTCAACGACAGAAACAGGAGAGCTAGTAGCAATTTCAGATGGAGTTACAACTGAGGTTGGGATAGTACTGGTAGCAACTTCAGATGGAGTAACAACTGAGTTTGGAATAGTACTGGTAGCAACTTCAGATGGAGTAATAACTGAGGTTGGGACAGTGCTGGGAGTAATCTCAGATGGAGTAACAACTGAGGTCGGGACAGTGCTGGGAGTAATCTCAGATGGAGTAACAACTGAGGTTGGGACAGTGCTGGGAGTAATCTCAGATGGAGTAACAACTGAGGTTGGGACAGTGCTGGGAGTAATTTCAGATGGAGTAACAACTGGAGTTGGGATTGAACTGGTAGTAATTTCAGATGGAGTAGCAACTGAAGTTGGGATTGTACTGGTTGGGAGTTCTGATGTTGGGTTAGTACTTGGAGTGTTTGTTACCTTCGGGATTGGAATCGTACTGGTAGGAATTTCTGATGCTGTAGTAACTTGAGGGGTAGAGAAAGTCAACTCGCTTGAAGTTGGAAGTTCTGAAGTTGGGATTGTTTCTATTGGAGTAACAGAGGGAGTGGTTGAAGAATCCTTTGAAGTAGGGATAACCGTCCCGGTGGTTCCCGATGAGAGTACATTAGGAGTACCTGAAAGGGTAGAGGAAGTATCCAGACTTGCATCTGAAGAGGTCAACAGCGTATCTGTAGGTTCAACCAACGAAGTTGCTGATTCAGATGATGACGAAGTTGTTGATAGCTTATTTTCAATAATTGGTACTGGTGATTTGGTACTTGATGGTAAAGTGGAGAAATCTGTGCTGGAAGTCAAACTAGAAGATTCAGAAGTAGATGGCAATGAGGATTCAGTTACCGAAGCCAAACTTGTCGAGGACGATGATTCAGTAGTGGGCAATGGTGTTACTTTAGCACTATCAACTGAGGTAGTTCCATCAACTGAAGTTGGGGATGGTGAGGAAGTTGGTGTTTCGGTCACTATTTCGCTCAGTTTGTCCTCTTGCACATCACTTGTAACAGGTACCTTTAGAGGTGTACTAGTAGCACTCTCGATAAATTCAGAAGATGCTGGTTCACTTGGTGCTTGAGAAGATGGAATAGTGGAACCTTCAGTTTGGGAAGTTGTTGTATCTTTCGTACTCTTGTTTGGAATGGTGGATTGTTCTGGGGTAGCGGATTGCACTGGTGTATCAGAAACCGCAATATTTAAATCTGAAAGTTTGAAAGAACGAGTGCTTGACTCTTGAGAAGTTTGAGCACTAAATTGTTGTTGGACTTTGTATGCCTTTGATGAAGTGGTAGTGTCTGATGTAGCTGGGAGGTCTTGTGTACTAGGAGTATTTTCGGCAATTGAGAATGGACTTACAGTTGGAGAAGCTTCTTCTTTCTTGGTGGAGGTTGGGTCGACATTAGAAGTGAAAGGTTCATTTGTTGTGGCATCCTCTGGTGAAGTTGTGTCTTGCTTTGTTGAGGTTTCTTGCTTTGAAGTAGTTGTTGGTGAGTTTACAATAGTTGAACTAGTTGCTGGTGAGTTCACAATAGTTGAAGTTGGAGTTGTTTCGGTGACTGCTGTTGGCGAGGATGAAGCAGCGATTTCTTGAATAAAACTTTTAAAGAAATCACTAGGAAGTCCAGGATTAGTAGAATCTTTATTATTTGCGTTACCATCATCTCTTGTAGAACCAGTATTATCGTCTCTAGAAGAAACAGCACCCTCAGTTGGAGAGTTTCCGGCGGAAGTCACAGATGCAGAATTAACACCCAACAAGAGCAAGGTCAAAACAACTAAATTGTTTGCAAGCATGGTAAATTTAAAGAAAGGATATAGTTGGATAAGGTGAAGCTAAGTATATGGCAGTTATGAAGTAAATCAGAATCAAATATCAAAAGAAACTATTGACTTGAAGCAGATATGAATAACTGATACTTTAAGATAGAGCTGTGAATGAGTATTCGTAGCTTATTGTTTAACGAAAGTAATGTATCTGGGATACAAGGTAAGTCAACCTGGAGGTTGGCCAGGTGACGAGGGGAATTGGTTGTTGACGAAGTCTTGTGGTTTGAAGACAAGTAATGTAGACTACTTATCGTATTTTACTAGTAGTTGTAGCACCTCTTTACTAGTAGATCCCTGACTCTCCCTTTTACGTAAAAAAGTAGTAAAGAAAACTCTTCAGCTAAATAACAACAAATCGAAAGTTGGTTGTAAAATTTGAATCCTTAGAATTCCAATTTTCTGCTAAGTGAGGAGGTTTTGGGGTTTTACGCATTTTTTTTTTGTTCTGTAGTGTTGATGTTTCAATTTTTTTTTTGTTCTCATTTTTCACAACCATTGTTAAATATAACCGTTCAGCGCATTGGGTTTATTAGACGAAAGGGACCGCTTTGTTGTTTGGGAGTGTTCTCGCATTGCAGAATTCGGCCTCAACTACGACTACGTAGCTACAAACTGCTGAGTTTAAGTCCTTTTTTTAGTGAAAATAGGATATATATCGTCTTGTGATTTTGAATGTTTTAGTTTCCGATTATGTAAGAACTAAATGGGTCTTATGTAAGTACTGGAATTGTATTTAGATTTCTGCATTTGGTGAATATTAATATGAAACATTCCACCACAACAGATCAAAATATGACGATTCTGGCAAATGTCGGAATTATCGTCTAGATCGTCTAGTGTTTATGTTCTAGCGACATCTTCAGTTGTAACTTGAATGATTTATTTGTATAGTTAAGCCGAGGAGTCATAAATACAAATTTGAGGAGTCGTGAAGACAATTTTGATGTTATGTAGCCAAATATTGAAACGGGTTATGAAGGCTTAAGCCTTTTTTATAAAGTCGGCTTTACGATTGTCCACTCGACCTCGAGAATTCTAGAGACGTGAAGTTGTCGATGTTTCGGAATTAGATAAAAGATACGACTTCATTTTAGTAATCTAGGTGTTCGTGGTATCTCTTTATTAGTTTAGATTTAGTAGCTCTATATTAGTCACTTTAAAGAATTCTTTAAACCCATTCTATTTAGCCAAACTCTCCTATTCTATTTAGCCAAGATCTCTTATTCTACTTAGCCAAGATCTCTTAGTTTCATGAGGGTCTTCTCAAGAATTCATATTCCTGTAAGGATTCATTTACATTGTCTTACGGTTCATGTATGGAGGGTTAAGATGGCTGAAAATTCGAAGAAATATTCAAAATAATATCATAGCAAGCATGGTATGGGTCATTATTGTTCTCAGTTGGTAGTCCAAACTACAGTTTTATATGTGTAGCTTCTAATAATTGAGGCTCTACTATTCAAGGGTAGTAAATTGGAGCGCACTTAAACAATCAAATAAATAAGCGCACTTAAACAATCAAATAAATAAGCGCAAAACCAGGTAAATGTGAATTGAGTAAAGCTTAGACTATTGTTTGCCGTGGAGATTTTTCTTCATGTAATCAATAGAGTTGTCGTATCCAAAGATTGGTCTGTGGGATATTGAGTCTACTATTGATTATAAACTTTCTTAATCACATAGAGAGTATTATGATGCGAGCTAACAAATTGTAACTATTACTTGGTGTCTGAAAAATTAGGGTCTTTTACTCATATTGTAGTGGCAGCTATTCCATATCGTTGTATACTTTGCTAGGACGCGACGAATCGTTACATGTGAGAAAAGCGCTGGCCACTAGTTATGGGGCACTACTTCCTATTCACGCTCTTATCTTACAGAATACCATAGCCTGATTTATATAATAAATTAGCCGAAGCCGCGTTCTCAAAATCTGAAACAAACTCTTTGACGCGAAGCATCTCCTTCGAAAATGGTCTAGAACGTCGCGGTCCACGAATTTACAGTCATGGCTTAAACGTGATGGATCCTCTTCTAGGACATTCTGAGGAAGCGAACACTTAGTAATGAGTACTAATATCATGACTATATTTTAGCTTGACCTTCCAGAGTCGATATGAAACGGCCAAACACTTTCATTATGCTACGAGAGTTGTAGTGAAGTGAATTTTGTAACGTTATAAACAGGACAACAATGGCACTAGTAAGTGAACTATTGAGTGTCTAACTATTCGGTATCTTTTTCACATTCTGGTGTAGTAGCTAAAGCTCAAAATGAACTTTGACTCTTGTCCTGCATGAAGGGATGAGTTAGTATCCAGGCTTGAATTATGACAGACAATAGTACAAATCATTAGAGAAGCAAAGTGCAAGTGCAATGTGCAATGTTTACCGAGCTGCAGTGAAAACTTATAGTCCTCATTATACTCGTACACATTCATATCATTATTGTGTGCCAATTAGGCTCGCTGTCATTTACAATATTGTGGACTCTCATTATGAGTTGTCACTAGCATTCAATGGACTCGCACTACTAATTTTGAGTACTCACTAATATCCTCTAAATCCTCACTTAGGTTTGTAGGGAACGCACTACTACCGTAAAATTTCTCGCTAATACTTTCTTCTTCTCACTATTTTCTCTTCATTTCACTGTCATTAAATCAGTCTCACAATAATTTCAAAACTATCATATTATCACTTATATGTCTCATAGAACTCGAAAAGTTGACAAGTCCATCATTGACCAGTCAGCATATCTTGACATTGATGATCAGAATAATTTCATAACGTCTTTGAGTAATGAAAATCTAGCTACGTATAAAAAGTACCTCTCGTACTTGCAAACCATATTCATTCTCCAACTAACGGTATTGATTGTATATCAAGCACGTATACCTCTCTGTTGTGTTTTGATGTCGCTAATATCTGCTAATTTCAAATACACCATCTTGGATACGAAATGGGCCAATTGGCTCTTGCAAAATATTGACTACTTAAATGCAGTGTTATGTCTCCAAACGCTATGGCAGTTTCGGAGTACTGATTGGTGGCGAAGTCTATACATGCTTCTACCAAGTATCAATCTTGTAACATTAGTGATGTTTAGGTGGTGGAACCGAAAAATGGAGAATGATGTGAATGAGTTGGAGAAGTTGGTATATAAATATAAAAGTGTATAGCTTATGATTAGTTACAGATACTGAGATACTACTTATCCACACATAGCTGCATACTTAATTGCTAACCGTATCCATTCAATCTTACATAATATGCTCATCATCATACGACTGAGGTCGTACATATACAGGTTGTTGGATCATTAACGGCTGATACGGACTAGGAATGTCAACATTGAAATCTGTTCTATAATCGAGTTATTTTAACAGGATTTTGCATTGGGTGACTTTCAAGGACTGATTTGTCTGGATAATGTGAACAACGCCCCATAATAATGTGTTGATACCAAGGTTCTCTAGAAATGCAGGCTAAGGTAACTATTTCGCCTGTAGTATTAACCGGACAAAAGACTCTAAATATACATCTAGATTAACATTTATGTCTGCCACATCTACTTAAAGTATAATGCGGTGCAGGTGTTAGATTAGAACCGTTGGCTGCAAAATAATTGAGTGTTATATGAGAGGTGGCCATGGCAAGAATTATATTACTTGATATCAACTAGACCTCGGAGTACGGACTATGCTTGAGAACTCACCGATCCTGATATGAAGAACGTTTGAAGTATTGAAGCTAATTATCGTTAGTATATGCATAATGCTCGGGTAAGCATAGTTCTCGGATAATGTACATCTATCTGTAAATTCTAATCTTGCAATTGGTTATAGTAATAGTTGTTGTACTGTTAGTTTTGCCAAATTTTGCACAATAAACTAAAATAAACTAAAATACTCTAAAACACTAACTACACAATATTTACGTTAATAAAACCAGAGGAATGAGGATCTTCCCATAAAGCTAGATACTTGTAAGTGTAGTGACCTTTAAATGTGGCTTTTACTAGGTAATTTCGGGAACTATTGTACGAATTGAAATCAGGTATTCTAATGTTGCGGTATTGATGTTTAGAAATTCTCCTATATCAAAGAAGCAAAGCCCGAATATGAATCAATTCTTGTAGTGAGAGGAAATGCTTTAGTGGCAAAGAATGTTCTAGTGAAAGAAATTTTGAAATGTTCTAGTGATTCGTTACTTAGAGGTTCTAGAACTTGAGTTGTAGTTAATCATGGTCTCCTTTTCACATTCCTTTGAAGATCACGAACCTCGGAGATCTCGCTAATCACTCACTAGATCTAATCCTCATGACTAGGACGAGCGGATAGCAGTCGAGGGGGTAGAAAGAGGGGACTAAAAGCCCTTGGTGGACCCTGTTTTTCTTGCGACCCTTTTTAATACAGGACTCAACGGTATTGCGAGTTGGTGCGGGGACAAAGTAGCCCAAAAATGTTGAGAAGCTTCTAGGAACATCGATCATCCAAGTCGTTCGTGTATAACGATGCAGAATATGTGACCTACAGGTTACATCAAGACAATTGGCTAGTAAATCAAGTCTAGCTCTGCAAGATTTATATGTCTAGAATCCTGATTATAAAGGGTGCGGAATAGGTTTTTTTCCTGTTTGGGGAATTCGTTTCAAGCGCGGTCTTTTAAGGAAACCTTCACCGGAGTCCGGACTTCGCCGTCTAGATTTTAATGTAATTCGAAAAATGCAAGTCAAATCCTCGAAACTGAATTCTCTAAAGAGAGAACAGAAATCGTAGACTTGAAATTGGGACTCTGTAGAGTTATTCGAAACGCTCCGTTTTGTAGAGGATCCTCAACTGTTTCATCAGCAGTCTCTCCACTGCATGTTTGCCTCCTGTATTCCCCAGAAGAAATCTGCAACTCGAAAATGTTGACACAATAGAGAAGAAAAGTTTGCAATTCCGCGCAATCGCACAACAGAAGAAGAGCTGAGTTAGGCTGTTTAGATTCACTGAGGTTACTAAGCAACTGAGAGTAGGCGAGGGGAGTACAAATTGAGGAGCATGTTACTGTATCTATGGGGATATTTATGTCCTGTGGGATAGTGTAGCTGTGGGTGCGATGGTGTAACTATGGTTAATCAAAAGGCTGTGGCTAACCAGGGCTATGGCTAACCAGGGCTATGGCTAATCAGGGATAACCAGGGCTAATCAGGTTCACCAGGGCTAATTATAACTATGAATCTCCAATCCTGATTCCGTGATAGATGGTGATACTTTAATCTAGAATTGTTTTGATATTTAGTCGATCCTACAGAGATGAGCAAATAAAAATGTGTAGTCGATCCTGCTCTGAACAACGTAAATATTTACAATTGGAAAATTGTTGCCACTTGCTCATCTCCTCAGGTAGTAACTAGGTAACTAGAGCCACACTTCGTTCCATGTGTAGTCATAGTGACGTGAAGTCGTGCGCAATCCAATAACAGGCAAAAGTTTCTATCGAACATCTCTCAGAGTCTTTCATGTTCTACGGCCTTCGCCATAGAATATCCCAACATGTTACATGATACTAAGCTAGTGTATGCAATTCTGTTATGAACTGATTATTTGTTGAGCGTATCACATGGTAAACGTACCCTTCAATCTGGAGTCGTAGTTGCACTCAGAGGCGTCTAGACGTGCGCAATGTGGTAGTGCATCACGGATCAATACACCTATATTAGGATATTCGTACGTTGTATCTACGATACTGCCAGGAACCCATGCACGCATGTTACTACAAACGTGGCTGGTCCACGATGTCTCACAATTTGTCGTTTTTAAATTGTTTTACCTGCATATAAGCAACTAACGTGGGTTTCAAACTTTTCTGTAGTCCCACGCAGTACACCACACCTGTATTAACTGTCCTACACACTAAAACTTTTCCAAATATTTCCACCTGTCATCTCAAGATTCAAAGTTAAAAATAAAACTATATAAACTTGAACAATTGCTGTGAATTTTTCTAGACACTTTTCATCACACTACAATTATCGATTCTCATTACTTTCAACTAGTATCATTTAGTATTCTAGTCTTAGTCTATCACTTCGTGTCTAACAGCGTCACTACAACTGCATACTAGTATTCGTACTATCATTAGATTAACTCATACATTTGTCATCCATAAAATGTCTGACTTAGCATTCAACAACTACTGTATCACATGCGACAAGTTATGTTTGCAGTCTTCCATCTATTGCTGTGAATCATGCAAGTCTATAGATGAACAACAAGCTACCAAAATATCTCAACAAGAATCACAAGTTTCACCTTTATTGACTCCTACCTACCAACATTTTAATGATTACACAACCGATGTAATTGTAAAGGAAAATGATTTGGACTTTGAATATTTCGACTTGAACTATTCTGTCGATAGCAAAGTGGATTACAGTAAAGGAGTTTTGAGTTCAACCAGTCATAATTATAGAAAATGGTTAACTTTAAGTAGTTAACCACAGACGATGTGTGGTGGTCATACCTATTATGACTTCTACTATCACTTCATTTATCTAGCATGCCGCTCAGTATTATCGCCTGAGTGGTTGCAAAATATTACATGAAAATACCTTGTCGCCAGGTTTCCTGCGATGACTTAAAGTTACAAGTTGCTTAAGCTTGCTATATTTATATGCTTATGAGAGTTTTCAAACATGTTAAACATGTTTGGATATTTATGACTACGTGGGGTTTTTTGCCACTAACAAAAAAAATTAAAAATCAATCGCCGGGATTGAAGGGTTTAGTTCTTATAGATTTTATTTATTACACGAATGTGCATGAATATGATGTAGAAGTGTCGTAGAGGAGAGTATTACCAAGATACTCTTCTATATACAAAGCTCACTGTAATAGTTGACATAACTACGCTCTAAGTTGCTGCTGAATTTTGGTAACCGTTTTTCGCGACACATATAAATTTCCATTCCTCTTAACGAGGGTGGAAATCGTGGGGTAAATTCTTACCCGTGCACCAAGAATTGCGTGAGAGGGCCCCACTACATTTGTTGGTAATAACAGGGATTCCCATAAGGCCGTGAATACAAAACACGACTTGTGGGGCCATGGCCACAATATTTACAATAATCCAAGAATGACTGCGGAGGCAACGGCCTAATTATTTACAATAGGGGCTGTCACAAACCGATTTGTTGATGTCATTTGTAGATAGCATTCGTCAAGGAGACGTGTTGCTTCATTCCACTTCGTATCCCCACTACAAAACTTCGCAATGATATTTACGTACCGTAAACTGTTGCTAAAGGTTCATAAGCAAAGTTAAGTATGGCGGTACGGACCTTTGTCATCTTTTCCTGAATCGAGCACTTAAATTGCTACGTTGCTACAATGTTGCAATAATGTTGCAACAATGTTGCTTTCGTATGTTGTACGAACAGTTGCTGGTTAGGAACAGAAAGAGTCATAGATTCCGAGCAGAGTCAACCAATGGTGAGTTCAAGTTCTAGGATACCAAGAATATTAAGTAATTGTTGTTGACCCGGGTATAATCCTAAGACTTTACTCCGATGTTCATTTTGTTAGTTACAAATATTTGTAAGTGAAAGTGGACAGATCTAACTCTCAGCCAATTAATGTAACTACCTCAACCATCGGTACCCTTACAGGCTACGATCAACCGTCTACAAGCTTTGATCCCGATTCATGAGATTAATAACAAAAACAACAGAACTATACAGACAATACTACAGCAACAACGTGATGGCTCGTCAAGATCATCTGATAAAGACTTTGGGACCTGCACACAAAATTAAATCGGTTCTGGATCTGGTTCTGGACCCATTTGAGTCAATGGTACGAGAATCCGACTTAACGGGACACTTAACGGGACACACTACTGAGGATCGTGCGGATAACTACTAGTATTCTATAATTGCGTAGCCGGTTCGGGATTACCATATTTGAGTATTAAAACAGAAATCACTATAATGCAGAATTAGGCTTAAAACGAGTCTAGATTGACACAAGCTATTTCAAAAGTTGACAATAAATGTTGTATAAGTGATTTCGGCTACTACTGTACTATATCTTCGTTATCAACTCTGATATTTGACTTGTCGCAAGACAGTGTCGTGAAAGTGCGACACAGAACTACCCATGGCCAGCTACTCACACTAATACCAATACCAATAGAACATGAACTAAACTCATAAGCCATTCTAATCTAGAAGCGACGAGTCACAAACATATCTTCTGTCTATCTCTCCGTCCAGTCTATTCTCTGACTATCCTAAGGAATCCAAGGAACAATGTAATATTTACACACACACGACCCACTATGAATTGAAAAAATCTTCACTACTAAGCAAAACCTAACCAACAACTTCTACGTAATCATAATATGTTTGGTGCTTTCAAGTCATCACTCACGCTAAGTGGGGGTTACTTGTGGAAGTTTGCCCCTAGATTATCACCTCCACAAAAATACAGATTGAGACAAAGAATGAAAACGGTGGACGCCAACATCGAAGTGTTATACAAATCCTTGATCCAAGCAGAAGGTAAACAAGCAGGCGACAAGACAGGGTTCGCCAAAATCGACCACTTGAAGTTCAACATGCCAAAAGAACATGAAATGACCCCTCGTGATAAATATACTACATTTTCGAAAACCACAAAGGATTATAGAAAAGATCTTCATAAAGTTCCAAAATGGACCAAGAAATCCTTTAGAGAGAATCCTAAATACTTCTAATATACTAGTTTGCTACTGGTTAGAGGTTCGCCGTTTGCTCGTATGATTTTGATACGGTTAAGGACGTTCCCTCTGAAATCATTTCATAATGTACATAGTCATAATAATACACAGTTATTCAATTAAATCTTTAAAAGCTTAGGCTTCAATAGGAATATTACCTCACTGTAAATGAAGTGGTTTAATTATTCAATGTAGAAGATATACAGCAGATTTCTCTAATGGAATCATCAAAGATTTAGATTCTTTTTTGAGACTCATTAAATGTAAACACCTACGAAGTCAGTTCCTCCATAAGCCTCTTAGTCATTTCGCTAGAATCCAGTTTATGGGTAGGGGTTCATGGCTCGGTACACCCAAAGTCTCATTATTGGGTCGATTTTTGTGTCTTTATGTAGTTCCAAGTGGTTTTAAAATGGAAGCCACGTCGGTAGAAAAGGAGACACTCCACGAGCTGTATAGAAAAGAAAAATATGATTGTCTGATATGCTGGCTGATTGATATATGCTAGATTTCACAATTAATCTTGACTTTCAAAACTGGAAAATTTCATATAACAAGCAAACTTACCCAGCTTGTTGATATAGTCCTGTCACTTCTTAATATAGTTCTGTCACTTCTTGATATAATCCCGTCGCTTCTTGAAAGATCTCTAAAGCCCCGTCTAATTATATCCTTCCAATCTTTCCCAAATATAATTCGATATGAAATAATCACTATACTTTTCCTCCACTTTCAAAACACTTGACAAATCTTTTTCCTTATTATAAATAACAATTCTGTCTTCACCGAAATTTTCAATCATTACTCCAAGGTTACGATAAAGGTTTATTTTTAATATGTTTGAATCTTGATTCATCAAGCTTTCATCAGGAAGTTCGAGGTTTTCAAATTGTTGGGTCAACTTTGCCTTACAAGATTCGATTTCCGATTCTAAGTTGCGTTTACTTAATTTCAGAGAGTTAATAGCCGTTCCCAAATCATTTAGATTCTTTGCAATCGCAACTTTTAAATTATCTAATTCAATGGATTTCTTGCTTAATACCTTAAAGATATTTTCATCCTTATCAATCTCTGAGATTTTGTACTGTTTGATTTGACTTAGGTCTCGTATAATTTCATAATTGTAGTCTCCGATCTTGTGAAGAATATTTACTTCATTGGTCAATGACGCTACTTCTTGTTCCAATTTGGTGTTGATGCTTGATAATCCGTCGATTTTGCTTTTACGTAATCTCTTGATAGATTCAATTGTATCTTCAATTCTTTCGAGAGTCAAGAGTTCTGGTTCAATCTCTATACTATCTATTGATTGTTGTATTATATCTTCAGGCGTTCCCTGGTTCATGATGTGATGCAGATTTGGTAGGAATTGGGTGTATGATGTGAAGGGCGGTGGGAATTGAAGGTATTTAGCTCTAAGATTGTCTTAGATTGAAAATAAGTACCGAGTAGTGAGATATGTTATAGTCTGTAGAACTTGAATGGGAATTTATGTCCTTTTATTGAAACTGTAGGGTTTGTTTTGATTTGATTTGTTTTTGAAGTTAACACGACCCAATATGATTTTCAGCAAGACTCCATAAAACCGGATGGAGTCAGAGAGTATATAATAGAGTAATAATGTATGATATCTAGTAAATAATAACTTTTCTGAATATCTTTGAAAGATATATTTTGAAAGACTGCTTCATCTCATTTGTATATTCTTTAGATTCAACAAAAATAATGCAAATAATTGTTCTAAACAATACATTCTGCATCGATTAATCATGGAATCATATCATATAAGTGGTCACTTATCTAGTTTAGGGTTATCTGATTTCATGTGGAATTACGGGAATATAAGGTCCCATATATCACCGAAGATTTCAATTCCCGATCCTATACCACACCCAATATTTCAATTCCCGATTCTATTAAAATATGAGCTTAAGGAATTGCAATGTATTCTCCAAATTTAACTGACACTATCTCCAAACATTAAAGGAACCATTTTCTCAAACTGGTTGGTTTATTTGATACTCACTTTTGTCTTGGTCAATCCGAATCTGAGTGTGCGACACTTGAAAATTTCCATCACACCATCATCAGAACTAATTAGCGACACATACTCAAGGCTCCAATTCTAAATACCCTTGTTAATATTGAAACTCCATAATAGCTATACTTAACAGGTCCAGAAGTTCCCATGAGTTATCCTTCGAAAGACAAGAAAACGTTCGCAGACGTTGAGCTTCCTAGCAATCCAAACTTACCAGCATGGGTTATCACTCCAAAAGAGGAAAGGTTGATTTTCGATAGGTGGAGAAAGAAGGCCTTTTCGAAATGTGATGACTTGATTAAAGCCTATATTGAATGTTCCAATAGTTTCAAGAACCCTCTCGAGTCTTTGAAGCAATGCGAAAATGTCAACAAGGCAGCACAGGAATGTGTGGCAACGTATCAGAAACAAGAATACTTGGACATAGAAAGAGAGATATTGATTGATGAGAAGTTGGAGAAGAGAAAGCTTCTGAATGAGGCAAAGAAATGAGGTTGAGGATCACTTTAGGAGTAATTCTCGATTTCCCAGGGCAAATGAGAAACCTTTCAATACTGAAGGGATTACAGTTACAAGTATAAGATCTGAGCGTAAATTAGTGTACGAAATGTAAATAGAATAAGGAATATAATTGTGACAAGAAGAAAATGTAGTAGAAGAGAAGAAAAGGGTAGTAGAAGAGAATAAATAGGCTCCCTCCGAACTATGCTGTTAATGAAAAATCTAAACTGCAGAGAATAGATTAAATGTTGGATATGCTGGTCTACTATAGACGCGGCCGCTGTCCGTATGCTAAATGTGAGTCTATGTACCTCTTAGGAGTCATTACTAAAGTTGTCACTCTCAAACACTCCATGACTTGCCATGAACAAACTGGCATGTAATTTCCCCAACTTTTCAATAGACTTATATTGAGTACAGGTCGTATGTATCAATTCATTAAAATCTGACAAATTAGCATGTAGTTGGGCCATCTGAGAATTTAAGTGACTTAGTTGTCGTTGTTTGATGGAAGACGACACTGTTGCATTTGAAGGAGCAGACATTGTGAAAAAAGACTTTGCCTGTATTATAATAGACCAGTTTTTGTATATCGAAGATTAACGTCTTATATAGCAGAGTATTGGCTTGATGGTGGTGTGTTCTGTCAGGATTGTTATGGTTTAAGCTTTTGTTTTGGTTGATTTATTACATAAGATAAAATATACGAGAAAACATCAACACCGCAAGTTAAAATATTCAAATACCGGAACCTGTAGAGATAAGTTAATCAATAATTAGTAGTTGCATGTTAATGAGGAAACAACAGGTTACCGTACTCATCAAATATTCTAGGTTTCTTGGGTTTCTTAATACTAGGCTTGGTTTTTTATACGCTGGGACTAGTTCGGCCTAATTATGCATTTATGCTGATTAGTCACGAACGAGACACTGATGATTCAAGACAATTGATGACCTTTTCCTGTTCTCAAGTAGTAGAACATATTTGTAAAAATATAGTCATTATCGACAAGTAGTTACAATTATTTTGCACCCATTGTAACATCACTACATTCGTTACCTGGTGGAGGTTATTCTTCAACTATCCGGTGTAATATCACTAAAATAGTTTTCAATTCATATGTGGTCCCCATACTTAAGCTCCTTTTTCATTATAATACTTCGCCATAAATCTTGGATTTTTCGGTTCTCTAAAGCTTTAGCAGTTAGTCAAAGTTTTCGATATCCGCTATCATTTCCGCGTTATTCCTGGTGGTTCCGTTTTGCTCCTACCGGCTCCGGAAACCCATGTTGTAAGTCGCGTGACCTGGATCTAATAATTCAAAGCCCATCACCAGAAGAGGTTGCAACGACTTGCTTGCACGATTGACATTACTGTCTGAAGCTTTGGATTTAGAAACCACTAGTAAAAGATCATCTTCCATAGTCACTTTCTTGGGTGAAACATAAGCAGCTCCCGGTCGGTAAACTCCAAGACTTACTAGAAGCACACATATTCAATTCGCGGCATATTCGGTATTGTACCTTCAAACTCGATCGAGTATTTTTGGCAAGATCTGGAAGGGTCCGAGTGACTGCTAATACTGTGGGAGTCGCGGCGTTACGAGTCTGTGTTCCTTGGTTCCGAACTAGTCGCTTCGCTCCTTAGTGCGAAAAAGTATCTTCAAATCTCATCAACTTTTAATACCTTCATATTAAAACCAACCGTGTTCTTCCTCCATACTACAAACCAACTGCAACATAACCTAAAAGGCATAGCTGGAGTGTCCTAATACTACAACTGAGCTTGAAGAGTATAAATACTCTTTCTATCAAGAATCACTGGTCACATTCTGATCATCCCTACTCACAGATCCCCGGATTATTAGTGGGCTTTATTTAAACTTCAAAGTAGTCATTTGTGGATCTAGTCAGGCGTCACTTCCTGTGATTATATTTGAATCCAATACCCCATACCCGACTATCCAGCGCCAAATCGGAGTTAACGACATCAAGCGAGAATTGTCTTTAAACATCAAATCCGACAGATATCATTAATATTTTATACAACGTCTTCCAAATCAAAACTTACTGATACTCACGGCATCCTCCTACAAATTCACTATTAAGATCATCAATTCTTGAATGAATAACATCCAAGACCATTTAGTACTTCCTAGTATCTCGGCTCAATATTAACGTCGATGTCCTTTGCAATGGAAAAAGAAAATCATCAAGGACTAGGTCCTAAACAAAATGGGGGTCCTGGACCGATTCCTGCGATCGAGTGCTTGCCACTAACCAAATCAGTTTCAGGAACTTCTACCCAAACCATCAACTATGATATGATCAACAATAGGGTGGGACCCTCGCAAATACATGTGAAATCTCATACTCAGCCTTTCAAACACCAAAAGACTCAACAACAAAAATATACAAAGATCCAACCAGCCATTGCTCCAAAACCAGTAATGCCTAAACCATCGACTTTTTCCCCTATAGTGACAAGCAAAACGAAATCAGTTCATATGCAACTGTCATGTTCAGATTCCGTAATCAACACTTCGAAAAGATGGGTCCTACCTCCTAGACCTAGACCAGGAAGAAAACCTACGTCCGATGAAATAAAGGCTAAACAAGCTGCAAAGTTGGCTTCTCCTATTATAAAGACTGAACCTGGAATAATCAAATCTCCCGAAGAATTAGCCAAAGGTCCTAGTACCAAAAGAGCCAAGGTTTGCAAGAAAGAACAGGATGCAAAATTCCCCATGCTACCCATTCCGACAGATTCCACGACCATGAGAAAGGCTAAATCCGAGGCCGTGAGAGAAAACCAAATGCTAGATACAGCCAAGGTCCCTATTCCCGAACCATCCTTTCCTTCCCTCAAATTTGCAGATTCAAAATCGGAAATATCAAACTTGAAAGTGTCGTACCTTGCCAAATTGAAGGAGCAAGAATTGATCCGGAATTACATAGAAGTATTATCTAACCAGATCAAAGAGCTCAGCTTTGTTCAGAACGGTGTAATCACTTTCGATGCCCTCAGAAATACGCCCTCTCTGGCATCAAATGTCAAGATAAAGAAGGCAAACGGAAACTCATTTGCAAATATGCCTGGAGCCAATGCAAATCCGCCCGTTCCTGCCAAACCATCGAGCTACGACCAGTTGGAATCGATCAATAACTTGAATGATTTGAACAAGTTCTTGGGATATTTGACGAGATCTTCAAACCTTATCCATAGTGTGACTAAGAAGAAGAAATCTACCGACAAGGATGAAGCACTCAATAACCAAATCAATTATTATGTTGATATACGGTCCAAATTCAAAACCATGCAGAGCAACGAGATGAAAAAAGTCAACTCCTTGAAAAAGCTACAATCTACAAGACGCTCCATAAAGAATGAAGGTGAATTATCCATCAACGGACCTAGTTCGATACTAGCAAGTCCCAAAGATATATCCGACCCTTCGTCATTGTCATCAACTCCTGGTCCAGCACCAACTGACAGTCCTCAGAGACAGTCTTCAAGCAAGTTCACCCCCGATCTCTTAAAACCATTGCACACATCTAACTTATTTGACCAAGATATGGATGATGGCATAGTTTTGGACCTCATAGGTGAAGAATACACTTCAAATATGGATGGTGACGATGTTCTAATGGACGAACGCGATTTCGTCGGCATGATGAGAGGAGAGGATGAAAGCTCAATGAATAATGGTATCGACGGTATTCTAGGTGTTACTGGAATGTTCGAAGATGAAGAAGAGAATCTTGGTGCCGTGAAGATTCACGATAAAAAACAAGAAGTTACTCCAGTCAGGAACCACCGTATGAATGAAAGTTTACTCAAGAAGAAACTGAAACTAAACTGCGGGTTTTGTACAAACGATACACCATGCTTGTGCCTAGATGCAGAGATAGATTTAAGCAGATTAATATAGTGAAGTCTAGAGAGTAATTTCACGATTCACTTCTAGCCTTCAGTAACCTTCATGATTAGACGACTTTTTATATTCACGGGCTTTGGTTTTGGTTTGGTTGGTATAATTTATTACCATTGGTTTTATTACTCTTGTAAATAGTTTACCACGTAGATTATGAGAATAGTATCATTATCTATAGAAAGAGTGAGTGAATTGAGTAAGAAGTATACTGGAGTCGTACGAGTCTACTAGTGGAGTCTACTAGTGGAGTTTCGGTGTAGAATACTAGTGGAGTCTCACTATAGTCTCGCTAAGTCTCCCTGACCCTACCAATACTAATATATTACACTCAGATTATTCGTAAAACTTGTAGATTAACGGACTACTAAGGTATACCGATACACCCTAAACAATAATGCTATAAATAATAAATATGGAAACATTCTCCATTCACAACATTAGACGAAGAAAGCAAAGTAAGAGCCGAAGATGGCAGTGGAAGCTAAAACAACATAACCAGTTCTATAGACACCCTTAATGGACAATTCCTTACCGAAATCCCAAATCAAATGTCTGATACCGTTAGAGGCATGGAATGCTAATGGGAACGCAATTGCCGACTTGGCTGCGAGCTTAGCAAGGAGTGGTAAGCCAGCGAAGGCACCGATCAAGGTTGCCGAGTCAAATGGAATGCTTAAAATAGAGGTGGCGGCATATGCTACTGTCGTGGCGTAAAAGGCACTGGCCATGAAAACACCGGTAATTCTGTGGAAGGAGGATAAAATCATGGTTAATTGTGGTTTGTAGATAGTTAAATGTGGGGAGGTTGGTCTGTTTTTACGTTGAGCAACCAAAATTGATTGTTCTTCTTCATGGGATGCTTTGACAGTTGAGATAGTTCTAACAGCTGATTGAATGGCTAATCTGGAGCCTGATAACCTGGTATTGATCAATAAACGACTTGTAGCTATATTGTTAGTATTTGAATACGGGACAGGAGAAGGAGGTCACAGTCGTAGATTTATTATGTTGAACGGGACTAGCAAAGTATCAAACCAGGACTAGGTCTCATCAGCTTTCATCATCTACGATTGTTTATCTTTAAACGGAACATGTGGATACCCATCCAGATATCACCATAGATAATTTAATTGCCTTAGATCCTTGCAAGCAACATCACTTTGCACAGTTACTATGAAGAAGTCACACTCTATCCTTGAATCCTCAGGTGAGGGCATTGGCCAGAACCACCGGACGAGGCCCCTCTTTGATTCTTTGATGAATCTGATATCCTCTAATACATACGTCTCATTAAACCCAAACCGGAACGAGCAAACATCTTGAATATAATTTGCTTGAGTATAACTAGAAGTAACAGGAGCAGTAGAAAATGAAAATTTGATATTCGCTTGTATACCCCGGGGAATTTTCGGTTTGTGCGGCCAATCAAAGGAGGTCAAAAACCAATTATATGTCGCGACACGAGACGATATTGTACGACACCAAAATATCGCGATAAATGTCAATGTCGTACCGTGTCGCAATTTGCGATTATTATGTCGTGTTTCATTGTCGCAAACTCACCCCAAATTAATCCACGGACAATTACGAATTCCATATTCATCCAACCATACGTTTTCTTAATTTACGGTCTATCAGGTTAATCATCTGACCAAATAATTACCAAGTCTCCTTGTGGGAGTTTAGCAAGTAATCTTACAGGGGAGCCCATCATTTAGGTTTTTAATATAAAGTTGCTGGTTGTTTATTACTCAAGATGACCCTCGCAGCGACTTCCATGACACACAGAGAAGACAAGCAGCCGACTACATTTACGGTAACGTCACCAGAGAAAGAAGACCTGTGCATGAACAGAAACGTTAATGACGTTGACACCGATGTCGATGAAGCTGACGGACGAGACCCCAACAGGTCTGATGACGGCTACTCAGGTGATAACTACGACTACAAAGAAGGGAAAGATTTCCAAGAATATAAGGGAAATATAGGCTCTTCTGAATACAACGAAGAGGATAAAACAGAAGACTACACCAACGACGAAGAAAAACTTGAAAACTCGTCAGACCTATCGTTCAAAAAGAAGGATGTGAAGTCCAGAACACAGTCATTTCAATCTGTTTTGTCAACTGCTTCTATGAAGTCCTTGAAACAACAAGTGGCCAATTCTAATATGATCCAACCATTAAATAGAAACGACAGCATTATCAGTAACAACAACACGTCTATGATCATGAATGGCTCGAACTCCAAAAACTTCCAGTCCTTCATACAGGCACCAGTCCTCTCTAGCATTTCCAACTTGAAAAATGGTGATGATATTGAAATCGGACAACAACTACCCTTTAATGATAACAAATCAAAGGCAAGAAGTACGAGTCCCGAAACCCACTATGAAGAGTCCAACACTAACAATTACGAGGACGATACCATGATTCAACAACAGAAATTGACTCTCAATGCATTGAAGAAACTAAGCTTGTCCCCTATGCCTATAATAAATTCAGATGATCATATAATCAGACGACCTGTTTCAAGAAAAAACTCGGTGAAAAACGTCGACAAATCTACAGCACAGGAACCATACCAACCAGCAGAAGTTGACTTATCTTCATTTGCAAGTCTTACCAGACAACCAAAGATAATCGGCTCCGAGAATGAAGGTACAAGAACTACAGAAGACAAACAAACGGAGAAAATGTCGAGCGCTCCATCGTCTTCTTCATCAGCTATTCAACGTAAAATGTCGTTACCTAGACTTCCAGAAGGAGAGCGCGTTGACAATTCACTCACGATTAGTCAATCACAACAGAAGTACCATAACGATGAAAGGCAAAATCAAAACATCGGTGCTCAAAAGTCTTTAGCCCAGCTTTCATCGCACAACCAGAATAATCAACAACAAAAAGTACCTCGTGCAGTAATGCCATCACAAGATATGAATAGCAGGCGAATTAGTAATAACATACCTTCGAGTCAATCGTACCATCATTCTCATACACCCATGGGTCTACAAAACTCGCAAGCCCATCAACAACAATATCAACAGACTCGCCAGAAGTCCAGCAAGCAATTGCAACAGATCAAGGGTCTTCGAAGTCCAATGTATGTTCCTGCAGTTTTGCGTAAGACTATGAATGGAATGTCGCCCACAAGCTCGCAAACCTCAAGCAATGGCCCTTCACAACCAGGATCGCCCAATGAAATCCCTATAACCCCGAACGTAAGCTCAGGCCATGGCAACGAAAACCATCTTAATCCATTCAGACTTAGTCCCGACAATGACCGGTCTTCGTCACGCGCTTCCATCAAGTCCACCGATTCGGCCATGTCCATGGATTCAACCTCATCCAACAAGAATAGTATCAGTGCCAAAACCAATTTCTTGGGCTCGTCAAAGAAGTATGGCGAAGTGTTGAAGTCTGCACCAACAAGAAAACATTGGTTGAAGGACGAAACTGTCCTTGAATGTGGAATCCCATTGTGCGGGAAACAGTTCAACTTTTTCGAAAGAAGACATCATTGTAGGAAATGTGGTGGCATCTACTGCAAAGAGCATACGTCGCATTATCTCTACATAAACCACTTGGCACAATTTACCACGGGAGGAAGAGGAACTCTTTCAAAGGTGTGCGATTTGTGTATTGCAGAGTATAATGATTTCATTCAACATGAATTTGGAGTCAACATAGCTCATTCCACGAGCCAAAAGTGCATACAACAACCAAAAACCGTCGAGGCTGCAAATAGTCTACAAACACCGCCTAAGGAAACTTCAATTGACAAAACTGGTATGACATTTATCAAGGATTCGAAGAATTCTCCAAATAGAAGTGAACAACTAGTTGGAAGTATTCCTGCCAACTGGAGTTGGAGTTCATTCTAACAATCACCAACATTTACAAGGCCTATATTACCATCTAATGATTATACAAGGCTATCATACCATCTAAAGATTATATCTTCCATTTTAATTCTACATTATCATCCAATCTAACTTCTACTATCTACAAACTTGTACGATCTATAAACTTGTAGGTTTTCAGACCAGCTCTGACGTATATAACTATAGCAATATTCATCTAGGTGTCATTATACTGCTGCTAACTATTTACGAGCCATTATCATTACCTAACCCTTTATCATGACACTGCCACTAATCACCTCTTACTCGCCTTCCCTACGCTAACATCAAACCTGCATATAAACTTTGTCGAAACACGGTGGAATTTTCAGGGTATTTGAACGAGCACAACTCTTCATCAAGACAACAACACCAATTGACAATATGAGTACAGAAAGGCTGCAGACTCAATTGAAGGTTCTTGGAATCAAGGTTGAGACCATCCAGTTACTTCTTAAAGTAATTATTTTCATATCAATTGCTGGAGCTGCCATCTCGTCCCGGTTGTTCTCAGTAATTCGGTTTGAAAGTATTATCCATGAGTTCGATCCATGGTTTAACTTCAGAGCCACCAAGTACTTAGTGAGTCATTCGTTCTACGAGTTTTTAAACTGGTTTGATGATAGAACTTGGTATCCCTTGGGTAGAGTTACCGGTGGTACCTTGTACCCAGGATTAATGGTGACGTCTGGAGTTATTTGGCACGTATTGAGAGACTGGTTGAAAATCCCGGTTGATATAAGGAATATCTGTGTGATGTTGGCGCCAGCATTCTCTGGATTGACTGCCATTTTCACCTACTTTTTGACTAAGGAAATGAAGGATTCCAACGCTGGGTTGTTGGCCGCGATCTTCATGGGAATTGCTCCGGGTTATATTTCAAGATCCGTTGCTGGTTCTTATGATAATGAAGCGATTGCGATTACTTTGTTGATGGCTACGTTTTATTTCTGGATCAAGGCCATGAAATTGGGTTCCGTGTTCTATGGAACCTTGACTGCGTTGTTTTACTTTTACATGGTTTCAGCTTGGGGTGGGTATGTTTTCATCACCAACATTATTCCATTACATGTATTTGTTTTGATTTTGATGGGTCGTTATAATCATAGATTATACACCGCCTACACAACCTGGTATGCCTTGGGAACGTTGGCTTCCATGCAGATTCCATTTGTGGGTTTCTTACCAATCAGATCCAATGACCATATGGCTGCCTTGGGAGTGTTTGGATTGTTGCAATTGGTTTCGTTTGGTGACTATGTCAAGTCAAAGATCCCTTCCAAGCAATTCAAATCGTTCTTGATTATTTCATTGTCGGTGGTTACTGTTTTCGGAGTTGGAGCCTTGTTCAGTTTAACAGCTTTGGGCTGGATTGCTCCATGGACTGGCCGTTTCTACTCGTTATGGGACACAAACTATGCCAAGATCCATATTCCAATCATTGCGTCTGTTTCTGAACATCAACCTACTGCTTGGCCTGCTTTCTTCTTCGACACCAACATGTTGATTTGGTTGTTCCCTGCTGGTATTTATATGTGTTTCCAAGAATTGAGAGACGAACACGTATTTGTAATCATCTACAGTGTTTTGTGTTCGTACTTTGCTGGTGTTATGGTTAGATTGATGTTGACTTTGACTCCGATTATCTGTGTTGCTGGTGCAATTGCGTTATCTAAATTATTGGATGTGTATTTGAACTTGGTCGATGTTTTCAAATCTGAACAAGGAAAGGCCAAGTCGAAGCCGGTGTTCCAAATCTTGACTAAGTTAACCGTCTTGGCTTCATTCACCGTCTACTTGATCTACTTCGTCTTGCATTGTACCTGGGTCACCTCCAATGCGTACTCATCACCCTCTGTGGTTTTGGCCTCGAAAAACCCTGACGGTTCGCAAAACATCATTGATGATTATAGAGAAGCGTACTACTGGTTACGTATGAACACTCCTGAAGACGCAAAGGTCATGGCATGGTGGGATTACGGATACCAAATCGGTGGTATGGCCGATCGTACCACTTTGGTGGACAACAATACCTGGAACAACACTCATATTGCTACTGTCGGTAAGGCCATGTGTTCTTCCGAGGAAGTTTCCTACGAGATCTTAAAACAACACGACGTAGATTACGTTCTTGTAATCTTCGGAGGATTGCTCGGATACTCCGGAGACGACATTAACAAGTTCTTATGGATGGTAAGAATCTCCGAAGGGATCTGGCCCGACGAAGTCCATGAAAGAGATTTCTTCTCCGATAAAGGTGAATACAAAATGGATCACGAGGCATCGGAAACAATGAAGAACTCTTTGTTATACAAAATGTCTTACTACAGATTCTCCGATTTGTTCTCTGGTAGAGACGGTGTTGATAGAGTCAGAAACCAAAACATTCCTGCTTCTCAACAACCAGAATTGAGTGTAGTTGAAGAAGCCTTTACTTCTCAAAACTGGATCGTCAGAATCTACAAAGTCAAAGACTTGGATAATGTTGGAAGAGATTTGCAACAAGCTACCAGATTCAAACTTACTGGAAAGGATTCAAAGAGAAAGAGAGTCATCAAAAGACCAAACTTAGATTTGAGAGAATAGTTCTCATAGGTTTCATATACGTACATGATTTATTAGGATGTAGAATTAAATACTGAGCGTAGCGAATTATTTAAGAAGAGATGTTTTCAAAAGATTATAGATATACCCCCAAATCAAGTCTCTATGCCTTTTAGTCACTAAATCTCAATAATCTCAATAATCTCGTTAATATCACTAAATCTCCAGTATTCACTGGTACTAAATGTTTAGCACAGCGAATTATTCAAAGGTCGTGCGAGAGACGATTTTTTGATGAAGATTATATAATCTACTCTACATACTGAATATTGTAAGTAATTACTAGTTAAAATTACTGCGAATTCGTATATGATATATCAGGGGCTATGTAAGCTTATTATATCAGTTAAATTAGTAATTAGAGGAAATTTTAGTTAATATTCTACTAGCGGAAGCGACCGATGTTAATGTACTGCATATAATATATTCATATGTTAGATTTAGAATCAGATTATTTGCAGCTTTTATTAGAGAGAGAGAGAGAGAGAGAGAGAGAGAGAGAGAGAGATTTATTTACTTCAGCCATAGTTTTCTCATGTATATGTTTATTAGGGTAATTCATTAGGTTGTCCGCTCAATTGCTATTCTTTTCATTTCTCTCTAAATAAAGTACTGAGGCTAGAACTTAAATTTACGAATATTCTCACACTCAGTATCAAGAACTCATAAATACTTCATTAAATCTCAGTATAAGTCATTAATATTCAGTTAGATTCACTAAATCTCATTAATATGGAAAACTTCGCTGCGCTCAGTATCCAATAACTATTCTGATTAGCATATGTCAAACCTTATCACCATAAATCACAAACCCCACATCGCGAAAAAGTATAAAGTGAGATTCAAATGGGAATCGTGGGGCAACTATTTACACCAAGATATCATGGCCGGATTATTTGATTTAGAGGAACATTTGGCGTTCTATAGATCGTACCACTTTAATAAGGTGAATGTCGCCATACATTTGGGATGTATTCCAGTAATCCTTCTTTCTACCATCACCTTCTTGGCCCCCACGACTATTGGCCTTTCGAATCCATTTATCAACCTCGGATCGATTTTGGCATGGACGTACGGGACCTACTATGCACTTTTGGACTGGAAATGTGGCTTGCCAGCCTTTGCTGTTTTGACTACTTATGCTTATAACATCGATAAGTTCTACTTGGGTATGAGTGATGCGGACCAGTCGGAATTCATCAAGTATACGATTGGAATACATGTGATGGCATGGTTAGCTCAATTCTATGGCCACGGGGTTCATGAAAAGAGAGCTCCTGCCTTGTTGGACAATTTAATGCAAGCGTTGGTGTTGGCTCCGTTTTTCGTTGTATTTGAAGTTGCGTTTTATCTCGGCCTCAGATTGGATGTAAAGAAAAGAATGGACAACACTGCCGGAAAACTTGTAAGAGAGTTCAGGAAGAGCGCGTGAGATGAGGATCAAGAATAGGGTGTAGATATGAGATAACCTTCACTTTGAGGGTTATTCAGGTTCTTTATTGGCCCCATTTATATTGATATTCTTAGTACTAGTTTTGTCTAGTTTCTAGCTTTTAGCCTCTAGTGCCTAGCTCATCTTCAAGTTCTCCAGTTTAGTTATTCACTCTTTCACTCTTTCACTCTTTCATTTGTTATGTTTTGTTTTCAAATATTCATCATATTTATGCCTTACGCTTGCTTCACAAATCGAATCTCCTTGTAATTGATTTCCAATAGTAAACCAGCCGGGTCTAGTGTTATGATCTCTGCCAAAGATCTCAAGTTTTCGAGCATGGACTCCAACCATCCTCTCTGCAATGTCATAGATCTCATCAGGCTTACGCAGCGTTTCTCGAGTAGCACTCACAACCACATCCATATCCAATCTACGATTTAGCCATATAGGATTTCCCTTTAGTCCCACAAGTAAATGTTCCTTCGAGTGGTTCAACCAATGGCCCGTTCTTCCAGTAACAATGGTTCTCTTAAGTTGGTTTAATTTGACCCAAACCATCTCGTTACATATCTTATAACCCCATTTCACAAGCGCTTTTCTGCCAATATCTATGGATCTGCCAGTGACCCAAAGAAAAATCACTCCTTCATCTTGAAGCTGGTCAATTGAAAGTCCAAGCAACTCTCCGTCCTTACAGGTTCCATAAGGTAGCGCCATGTGGATATCCCATGCAGGATCTGAGATAATGACTGCAAATTTTCCTAGTATCAGAAACGGTAGGTATCGTATATCGCAATTGATCCATTGGGGTGGCAAGACTTTGCGTTGATACTCAGTAAAGCAATCTCCAATAGTGTACTCGTGCCCAATATACTTTTCCTGAAGTTCTGGATTGGGTTTGGACTCTCCTACCAATGGCTGTAGAGTATAATAGTGCAAGTACCGACAAGACTTCATCTTATGGCAAGTATCTAAATAGGAACATTCACCCAACGAACTATCCGTATGATGGTTTACTATTGGAATGAAATGGATTTTGGACTGGGAACATTCATAAACTTCGGGCAGCATCATCTTCTTTGCTCCGACGAGTCGATCGTGCACTTTCTTCAACTCAGGAAGTCCTTGTTTGTTATTGCCGCTATAATCAGCCTTGTTTATACAGAGACTAGAGAGAATCTGATTGTGTTTAGCAACATTACACACTTCAGCAAACAGTTCTTGTTGGTCCCGTAACCGAATCTTTTCTAGTGCTAATCTTGAACGTGCTGTTGGTTGACGAAGTAATCTATCCAACGCAGCATAATCAGTTCTGAAACTAATATCTAGGGTTGAATCGACTTCAACTTCGCTAAAGAGCGTTCCATTTAAAATTGAAAGAAGTTCTTTGCTACTGTTTTCAAACGCCTTTTTCCGACCATGCTTGAATCTAATGCTACTAGCCTTCTTACCACTTAACCGATCCTTGAGAATTAATATACTTGAAAGATCGATCCATGTTAATCTTGATTTGGGACCAAGGGGTTTGCGATCGAATTCAAGAATACATTCACAAATCTCATGAAACTGTCCAAGGTATAATAAAAACAGTTGTAGATCAAGATCAAGGAATTCCAGCTTGGAGTTTAGTTGGTGTCTCTTAAATAACTCATGAATAAATACGAGATTTCCGTTGAAGGGCCGATCAAGTAATCTTGATCCAAATGTGATGAGAAAGTCCACAAAAGGTTGGAAGCGGTGGACCGAATAGGTAACAAGAGTACAAGTGTCCATATCTAACGGGTATTGTTAAAAGAGGCGCTTATTTTAGAGTATATAGGAAGAAAGTGACGTTTGAAATGTGTCAAATTTTTGTTCCAGAATTTCAGAATTTGCAACACTTTTGCGACCTGGATAAGTTAATTGACCGAGGCAGTGAGGATACCAGAGAGGACCATGTTGGTGGTAGTATTTGCGTGAACTTGGACGAGATGAAGATCATTTGTATGCTTTATGTGTGAGTATATGTCTGGGTAATTGTGTCCATTTTCGAGTAGACAATACTACTCACTACTCCAATTGTTCATTGTAGAGTTAGATTAGAAGAGCGAGACTTACCTAGGAACTTGAAGAGTAATAGGAGCCAGTCCTTGTTTTAGAATGAAAGTCCTTGGATTGGACAGGTCCCTGGTAAGTCAATTTTTGTAAATCTTCGTATGTAGTCGCTTCAACAAAATCTGTAAATTAATGGCTGCAAAATGTTCCAAAATGAACCATCTATTGGTACTATTGACTACTACCACCACTTGAAATACTCTGAACTATTCTTTGAATTTATCACCGGGATGCTCAATTTAAGACGTCATTACCATCACATGTTTCCATTACAATTTTTACTCGTTTTCTATAAAAAGTCTTGATGACTATATGATTTCTAGGAGTATATATAGAGGAAAATAAAACAAGATGATCACAGATGTACTTTTTATAATCCAAACGGATTATCAGCGGTTGCAGCTTGAAGATTGGCTCTTCTTCCTGTTTGCTGTGATTGTAATGGAGCATTACCAAACCCGGCTCCGGTAGGCTGGGATTGTAAAGGTTGGTTTTGAAATGGTTGAGAATTGAAGCCGTCAAATTGTGGTTGTTGGCCAAAGCTCGTAGGTGGGAATCCTTGCTGAGGCTGGTTATAAGTTGGAGGTGAACTAATACTAGTGGTTTGGAATGCGTTTGTCATTTGGTTCATATTTTGCTGTTGAAAGTTGCCAAAGTTATTTGGTGGAAACGATGGTTGTGATTGGAAATTGTTCACGTTACCATATGGTTGACCAAAAGAAGATTGGGCCTGGAGATTACCCATGCTGTTCTGTTGTGGCATACCATTGAATCCAAACGATTGAGGTTGTGAGTTAGGCTGTCCAAAAGTGGGTTGCGTTTGGAAGTTTGGTTGGTTGCCTGTTTGGAAGTTTGGTTGGTTGCCTGTTTGGAAGTTTGGTTGGTTCCCTGTTTGGAAACTATTTTGACCAAAGTTTGGTTGAAATGTGTTAGGTGCACCTCCAAAAGAAACAGGAGGCAACCCTCCAGTGAGTTGTTGATTCATTGTTGGTTGTCCAAAATTGTTTTGAGATGCATTACCAGTATTACTATTCATGAAACCGCCAGTGATTTGTTGACCGAAATTTGATTGAGGAACAAACCCACCTGTAAGTTGAGTCCCACCAGTTCTTTGTAAAGGAACCATTGGTCCTTGTTGAGGTTGACTACCAAACGATGTCACTGGATAGCCACCGGTTCTTTGAACTGGAACTAATGGGCCAGTTTGCTGAAGAGACATTGGTTGACCGAAAGATGTTGGAGGCATAGTGACAATTCCAGATTGCAATGGAACAATACTAGGCTGAAAAGATTGTCCGAAAGAAGTTTGAGGCATACTTGGTTGCCCACCAGTTACTTGTCCAGTAAAGGTAGCAGCACCAGCTTGCAATGGAATGATACCAAAAGTAAATTGAGGTGCCATTCCGGTTTGTTGGATTGGAACGAATCCAGTTGGTTGTGCAGTGATTGGCATAAACCCTGTTGGTTGAATTGGGATCAATCCTCCAGTTGGAACAGGAATCAATCCCGTAGGCTGGGAAGCGACACCATCTCCTGTCTTTTGAACAAAGAATTGCTGACCTGGTTGAATCAATGGGCCAGTCTTGATTGGCGTCAATGCTGGAGCCGAAGGAAGCTTTTCGTGGGGCAACTGAGGCATGGGCTTATCCGCACTACTAGGTGGTGCGTTTGATTCCAATGGCTTTATATTTACCAAATCTTGTAATGCTCCAGTGTATTGAGGAGTTTGTGGTTGAGGATTTGACTTCAACAAATCTTCACTAGATCTAGCGGCCGGTTTAACTGCCCATGCATCATCCTCGATTTTACTGTTATTTACCGGCAAGTGGTCGGATTTTGGATGTTGTGAGACATCTTGTTTCAATGGAGAAGGCAATGCACTTGCGTTGACCTTAGAAATATCAGTTGACGAGTTATTGTTCTTCAATGCACCAGTTGGTTCACTAAACAATCCACCTGGTGGCGCAACCTGCTCTTCGACCTTTTTCCTGTCAAATTTTGCATCCAAAAATTTCATCACTCTCAAAATATCTCCTTCTCTCAATCCAAGAGTACGTAATAAGGATGGTGTGATATCTTGTAAGATCTTATCGTCCATTTGTTCACGATTGAAATTAAGAGTATAACGTTGGCAATTTCCAATATCGACACCACATTGAAGGAAGAATTCAAACCAGTCGTAGTCAGGATCATTTTGAGTAAGAGCAGTAGTTGCTTTGGGTCTAGAAGGTTGTGGAGGTGGAATATCGTTTATGGCAGCAGTGGCAGATTGTCCAACCGAGCCCGAAGTGACACCACTAGACTTTGACTTACTTCTTTTCAAGTTTTGTTTCTGAACTTCTTCTTTATATGATTCAAGGGAAGTTCCGGTGACCTTTTCGACGTACTCCAAATCTTCTAAACACAATTTTGTTGCACCGACGGCAATCTTAACACCATTCGTCTTATGTAAGTGGATTTTCCCTTCAATACATCCCAAGAATTCAGCTTCAACTTTAAATGATCCGGAACTATCAATCCAAGTTCTAACTCTGTGATAATTAGGCATGGATTTGTCGGCTTTGTCATCATTTTTGGTCGTTTGTTTGTCTCTTTGAAGTCTGTCTTTTTCTCTAATCTTTTCACGTTCATCTCTTCCACGGTGATGGTGTCTTTCACTTCTGCCGGACTTTTCAACAATTCTACCCTTGGAAGAAGACCCCGATTCTTTGGCAGATTTTCTTCTTTGTGGAGCATCAGTCAACCTATCCAAGTTAGCGGTGCCGGTAATTTCAATATATGAAGAAGGAACAACTCCTTGCTTGCCGGTATCAACGTTTTCACACATCCACCAATCTTTAGACTTGCTTTCGTTTATGATATACACTTCGTCACCTTCTCTGCACATCAATTCGTCCTCGCCTTGAGCTTGGAAGTCAAACATGAGTAAACCAACTTTTCTGTTTTTACTTCCAGTCTCTGCTTTGGCAGCTCTGGCGACTTCACGCAAACCTTTGGCGGATTCGGCTCCTTTCAAATCGGCTAAAATCGAGACAATCGCCTCTGCAACATCTTTGGAGCCAGTATGCAACTCGACTGACGCCGAAGGGCTATTGAGTTCCAAGAACAAATGCTTCTTTTCATTGCTGAAACTAGACAAATCTTTAACTCTCCATTGGTTATCTAATGAGGAAGCTGATTTCAACTTCAATTTTTTTGGATTAGAAGTGTTGGGCTTCATAATAATTAAGCCTTGTCCAATGGACAATACAACAGGTCTCTTTTTTCTTCCATCCACTTCATCAATATACCAAGTGAAAAATTCACCATCAAACTTATGTCCTTGTGATTCTCCCGTATCTTCTTCATTTTCCAAATCATTATTGGTTGGAGTTCTCACGATAGATTTTGTTGGAGAAGTTTCTGTAGGTGGCCTTGACGGCATTGGAGGAGGTGCTTCTTCATCTTCACTTTCCAAGTTCAATTCTTGTTGAGGCAACACTTTTGGAGATAAATCTTTTGAAGATAAATCTTTTGAAGGAGTCAGGGGTTTATGCACCAATGATGGATGTACTGGAGGAGGGGCAAGAGCACCGGGAGACACTACAGGAGCATAGCTGGTTTGTTGATTTTCTGGAGAATCAATCTTGATGTAGTTTGCAGGAATGAAACCGAATGATGTTCTGTTAATGTCGCTTACCAACAACCAATCTGGATCATTCAAATCATACACATTAAATTTTTCACCTTCAGTGAAAGATAATTCTTCTTCTGTTTGTTTAGAGTAATCGAAAAGAGCGGAAGCAGTCTTCACAGGTTCAGCCTAGGGTTAGTAAAATATTCGTTAAAAGCCACCCACTTTCCATTATAGGATAATGGAGAGTATATCTTTTGAGACATCCCAGAACCTCGCCATGGTACGATCTAAATGGACAAGTTACTTCTGGTACTTATTGGAGGATTACAGTCTTCCGAGCTATCCAAGATCAATCATTAGTGTCTGTATGATCAAAATAACATGTCGAGGCTTGGACTCAAAGTCAACGTCGAATATTCACCTGATCATTTTCAATGAAATGATTAACTAAAATCGTTGTGTCTTATTATACCAAAGCAAGGATCACGGCTAGCCTCAAGGATTCTCCAATTGATCATTTGTATATATCATTTAGAGACCGGTTTTGAACGGTTTCGAACGATTCTTCCAAACAATCAATTGTCTGGTCCCTGGAAAGATCTTCTGGACCGAGAAAATATACCAATACTTACTTCTTCGATGTAATTTGATGGAATCAATCCTACTGGTTCATCAACCTCTTCGTCGCCAACTGGCAACACTCTCTTTTTCACTTTCCACCAATCATCAACGTCTGATTTTTCTAACAAATACAATATGTCATCTGCAGTTATTGATAACTCTTCATCGGCTTGTGCGGAATAATCATATAACGCCCTATACACGCCGACATATAAGGACAGCATGCTGATTATTTGCTGTATAGGGTTCGAGAACTCTATCTAGGAGTTGAGTTGACCACGAAAGGGAGGAGGAATGAGTATTGGTTGACACACGACAACTCTAACAATGTAACCAAGTAAGAATTCCAACAACTACTTAGAGAGTTATACTCACTATGTACTTACAACTTCTGATGGCTGTTAATATTTGAAATCTTCACTAGGAAATAGATATATATTTCTATTCAGAATTAGCACTTGTATTCTATTTTTTTAGCAATATCTGATAATCTTTAGGCTGCAATTTTTGACGAGTCTATATCTCAAAAAGGTAGTTATGACTTGCTGTTAAATATAGTACAATATTTCTTCTGTAGATGATATTACGCTTAGTAAGTTCTCTCTTTACTTAGAGCTGTTAGAATTTCGAAGCTTTGACAGTTTTGATGAGTCTGGATTTCAGTCTAAGCTGGTCGGTTAAAGATGGATAAATAAATAGTCCTTGGATAGACTCCTTGTATCTCAACCACCAACAACTCAAGTTATTCAACCTTTCTTGTTTCAACTTTTCTTGTTTCAAGATTTTCCTATAATCGTTGCTAACGATATTTTTGCTCTAGGACCTTTATCTCCACTATCTGTTCTCTTAATGAGTTGGTTCATTTACGAGTCCAGCTTCCTCAACCTCTTCTCAACAATTTCACTAATTCCCTCTAAATCATAATAGCTCGAGTTCGAACTCTCCATAGAATACTGATAGTCAAACCTGTACTCTCTCATATTCAGGTCCAATTCTTTTGGATTAAACAACAGTAAATCCAAAGTCTTGCACAATCCATGAAGAAAATAAATTACTTCTAAATCACATAAATCATCGGCCTTAAGTCCATTGAAGCAATTCTTAAATGAACAAAGATTATTATCCGAAGTTATTTGGATAGACAAATTCGATCTTGCCAAAGACGTCAAATTGACGTATTTTGAGGAATTCTTGTTCCAGAATTGAAGTATGTAGGGACCCGATTCCTTGGTTAAGTAGGGACTCTCTTTGATATATTTGACCTCACTCGTAGCAGAGGTCTCGTAATTATAACATTCTTTTGTAGCCTTTCCTGAACAATCAAACATCTGCATTATGATGTCATCCATACAGTCAGGATTTATTCTTTGTTGTTTAGAAGTCTTGGAAAGATCAGCTACTAGTTGATTAATGGACCCTAAATGTTCTTCCTTCAAGTACCGTTTGGTTGACGGGTGTAGATAACTTGCGATCCGTAGATCAGGTCTAGATTCTAGATTATCATGGATCGATTTGAGCTTTTGAACAAGATTTGTGAGACATTTTTCTATTGTAGTGGAGTTTTTTGATGAATCAATGTTCAATGCTTTATTATTGATCTCTTTATCAATAGTGTTTACTTGGATAATCAAGATTTTTAGCCATTTTAGAGCCATATGTGATACTGGATGAACGCTTGAGCAACTTAAAATGATGTCATAAAAAGGTTTGGAAATACTTTCCACAAATGATATAAATTCCCATGAACTTTCTTTGATGTCGATTCTCTGTACTTTTATAAGTTCCTTGACGGTATCTTTATAAAACAATAGGCCGCTCAAATATGGTAGAACCAAAGATTTCTGATTTCGCAGCCATTTATTCAAAAGATCAAAGTAACTACTATCCTTGTCTTCAGGGAGAGGTAGCAAATCTTCTAACGAGACTATTGCAAATTTGTCCATCTCACATTCCAACATACATAAAATAAGATTTGGAATCATATCCTCGGTATTGAACTGGTTATTATTGACAATTTGTAGATCCCATTCTTTTGCCAACTCTACATAAAATCCAACCACAGCTTCATTTAGTAGTTTTGGAAGACAAATCAAAATCTTCTTTTCTATATCGTTTTCTCCCGTAATGAATCTCAAGGTTTCCATGCTTTTTTGATCAAACCTAAAATTGCTGGTGATGAAGTTTATCTTCTCCTTGCAACATTTCAATATAACATTACCTATGAGAAAATTTATGAGGTTGTTGAGCTTCATTTCAACTAATCCTAACGAAATTTCACAGAGCCTGAAGTCATCGTCTACGTAGTGTAGATTGATAAATACATAGGGATGAATCTCTCCTAGGGGAAACCATTTATGAAATGTAAGATTAACTCTGCAACATCTTGTCGAGAAGAAATGGGAGTAATATTCTAGAAAGTCGGTATATAGCTCTCTAGAAAGATGCAATAATATTTCTGAATCCGGAATGAAATTGGTTGACGAATCGAAGTTATTGTAGTTAATAATGAAGTTCCGGAAATATGTACTTTCTACTTTTTCGAACGGAATTAGATTCTCTATAGTTAAGAGGAGAATCTTCTTGGTGAACTCCTCCCCAGTAATCTTCGACGAAGAAACAAGTCGTCTCTTGAGGAACTTCTTTTCTGAAGCTAAATTTGTAGACATAAAGAAGAATACAAATTGGCGCCAACTTTTCGCAGCCAAAAAAAGTTGATAAAAAATATTATATAAATTGATTATATTAAAAAAGTTAAAATAAAGTTACGGTTACTAGTTATAAATCATAATACCTCGACATATGTGAAATCTAACTACATACCATAAATCCAAGCAAAATCTTTTCTGTCTAGAAGTTGCTTCCAAATTGGGGATTTCAAACTTTTAATATCTTTAGCATATTTCTTTAAATATCAGTTTCTACTAATCTTACTACAATATTCCTAATATCACCTAATTTTAGTATTTATAATATCTAATTCTCTATAATTTAATTCACTCTTGTAATTTCTTCGTTCAGGTTATTCAAAACTATTTTGATATTTTCCATAGTCTTGTTTGCTGTATAGTTGAACAAATCAGTTGTTGATGAACCGACGTGTGGAGTTAAAAAAACGTCTTGTCTTCCTATCAATTCCCTATGTATTCTTGGTTCTTCTTCAAACACGTCCAAACCAGCAAACAAAACCTTACCCAGCTTCAATCCCTTAACCAAAGCATTCTCGTCAACAACGGACCCTCTTCCTATATTTATCACTCTAAAAGGTTTCTCCATCGCTTCAATTACTTTACCATTGAACAAATGTTTGGTGGCAGGAGTACCAGGACATGCAATAATCACCAAGTCGGCAAATGTGCAATCATACATCGAAGGGTAAAATGTAGCTTTGTAGCCTAAATCCAGTTCTTCCTCTTCACTCAAGCGAGTTCTCTTTACATAGTTGATTTTCATACCTATCGAACTAAGTCTTTGGCCAATAAGTTTTCCAATACTCCCAAACCCAACTATCACCACATTATTACCTCGTGGAGATTTGATTTCTCTTCCACACACAGAGTCAGCAAAAGATATTCCGATCTTTGGGGTTATAAACGCTTTTCCTGCTTCTTGATCAAATATTCCATGAACCAACGAATTCCTCACCAAATTCGAATTGTCGAAATTATGTGTGATACTTTGTTCAAAGATCTTGAAGTTTCTAAACGACAGTATAGTATTATATAAAGCCAAGTCAGCTACTGATTCATATGCCAAAGGAGAAGGAACATTGGTCAAAATTATACCTCTCTCAGCCATTCCAGCAAAATCATAATTATCATATCCAAGCTGACACATTCCCACAATCTTCAAGTTTGGAGGACAATATTGTAAGAGCTTTCCTCTGAACCCTCCTACTATATCAAAACCACCCCAATTGCCATATATAGCTTCTATATCTTTAAGTTTGGTCCCGAAATCTATAATCAACTGTTCAAGCGTGGTGAGTTCATATTCTATGCAGTGAAAATTGGATGCAAAATTCTTGTACTCCAAAGATGCTTTGTTGATTCTTCCGACAAACAATACTTGTTGTTGCTTCATATTGGCTTATGTGGTGCTACAATCTCTCTATTCACTGGCTAACTGGTGGATATTTATATTATGAAATTTTCGTTATGGCCTTGATGTCTTTATGGTTTGTTCCTTCAATAGCCATGAATTACCGATCCAGTGCGGCTCATATCGTTTATGTAACGGGAATGGATTAAGATATCCTTAGGATACCGAAGGAGGCTAAAGTTACAAGTGTGGTTATAAAACGTGCCACACAACACTGGGCAGTGTGTGGCTAAGTGGTTCGGATACATGTTGTTATTAGCTTTAATAAATTTTTCTACTAAGTCCAATATGTCCGAGATTTTCCAGATAAGCACACTAAGGGTATCTCGGTATGTGAGCCTCACGAAAATAATCCAGGCCGTTCGAACTTCCTTAATGTAGATTACTATCCGGCCAACATCGGAACACGCTAGTACGTAAATAAACCTCTCGTGTTCGAGAGATAGGAGCAAAGGACGACAACTATTAATATTGAACCGTCTACGAATATATGGTAATGATGTGAAAGGTACCAGGATGTCAATTATAGAACAAGATTATAGTTGATCTTAGATAGTTCGAATTTCTCTTAGTTGTGCTTAGATGGTTCGAATATCTCTTAGTTGAGCTTAGATAGCTCAGATTTCTTTAAGTCCACTTTGTAAATTGTTGTGTTATAGTTTCTCCTTTTATATTCTTCACTCTTGACCCCTAGAGCTTTCCATAAATATCAGCTAGAACGACTGTTGTGACATAATAACTCCTACAATAGCCTACCGAGCATTTACCAAGTTTTGTATACTAATGTATATGATCTGAATAATTAAGAATGGAAATATGATTTTATAATAATGACGGTTGAGTTTAATGAGCCATGTGTGGTTCACCCAAGTATTTGGCCTTGAAGGTGTTACCACATTGCCAGCATCTACCGTTTTTACCGTGTTCGACCTTCATCCAGTATGGCTTGTGGTCTTCACCATCTTTACCTCTACATCCGACGTAACGGTAACCAATGTAAGTTGGAACCAAGTATGGATCTTGTGGAGAACCGGTACCTTCGGTAATTGGGTTTTCCAAGTCAAAGACATCTACACCTTCTCTCTTACCCAACATTTCTAATCTTTCTAAACCAGTAGCTTGATCTAAATCGGTTGGGATCGTACCTTTCTTGGCACCTGGACCAATTAAAGAGCCATCTGGACCAGTAACTTCGGCCAAGACTGAGGCAGTCTTGACACTGACTGGTGCCTGTTTAGAGGCTAAGACTCTAGTGGTTGATAAGAATCTATTTGATTGTCTAGCAATTCTTAATGTACGAGAAAGCATCTGTAGGTTAGTAAACTGTGAAATAAACAATGAGAGACAGAATTGTGAGATATGAGGAACAAGATAAACAACTTATGGGAGTCACACACTAGAAACTTTGAGTTCATTCTATAATATATTCAGGGTATTATACTGAGGTGATTCCAACACACCTTGAATAACTCATTTACCGCGGGTCGTTAAGATGAGAGACATATCAACAAAGTAATTACTGCGTCTGTACAAGGAAGTACACTTCCTTGCGCTGATTCAGGTTCGTCTTCTGTAGCCAAACTCGCATTCTAGACTTCAATATTATACACTGTTGGGTGCTTTGGATCTTGAACAACAATGCTACATGGTAGTTGATGAATTGGATCCGATAAATTTGTAGTTGTTGACGACTCGTCGGTTTATGGGATTGTTGAAATTGGCTAATGAATGAATTCAACTTGATCTTGAATAGTTGATCATTTTGTTATGACTTGGTTTGAATATAATAGCATTGTTCGAATTGAAGATTGTTGTATCCCACGAACTGATCCATTTCATTCTTAATAAGAACGTTTCCTCGGCTTTTTGTGTTCAATCCATTGGTGTCTCTTTCAAAATACTACAAAACTCCTGATAAGTTCACTCTTTAGAGTGGTTCACGATGTTCATCTTGAGATAAGTGTTCCATCTTATGTTCCCCTATTTCACTTGTGCCCTCCTCCACTAGTTAAGACATATGTATTTAATGTTTACTAATCCATTAACTAATGTATCTGGTATACATACTTTATCACTGATACTGAAATTCAATTAAACTATGAAATTCAACCTAGTACTTTATATATGTTGATGAGAATTTTCTATAAAATCAGCCAATTGTTCTGGATTGATGGCGTTTTCATTGGTTAAATGTGATTACGTAAGTTCTTAGTCATTGAAATGGCACTTATCTCCATCTTTCAAGTCTATAGCTTGAGTAGAGTCTGGGAGTATAAGGAGACATATCTACAGTATCTAGTAGTATCAAGAGCCATATATACAGTATCTAGTTCTACCTAGCTTCGTACTAGCAAGTCCTCATAACTCACTTGTTTGGTGTCAATTTATTATGGCGAAAGACTCGCTACTGAACTACATATTGTAGGGTCTGTTATAGCCACAGAAATGTCGAAGGTTTCTGACGTATACTCAGGTTTATTAATACATGGACTCTTTAATCGTGAATGATTCAATTGGCTCAAAAATTAAAAGACCAACCAGATTTCTTCATTACCTCGATTTAAGCAATTTGCACCTTCAATTGAACGATCTATTCTATGGAGTGTTTGGTGCCAAATCTATTACACTTCTGAGTATCTTCAATATGACTTACAGTATGTCAGACACTGCAGACACTTCAGGCTGGCTAGTTCTCCCACCCTTGTAGATTCTTATGTTCCATTTCCCATCAGTATTCAAAATTATGTTTCCATAGAATTTTAACTGCAAATAAATGACTCGATTGTACCTACATAGAAATCATTTGTGTTATAGCATTCCTTTCTTATATTTAGCCAGCATTCTCGTGCTTCTATTTGCAACTATAAATATTGAGGTTAGGTGGTCATGTGAATAAAGTCACGCGGATATTCAGATCTTTTGTCGTAGAAAGTAGACAATAGACTCTAAAGCTATTGGTTCAAATGTTAAAGAAAGCCATTCCTATATATTGAAATAAAGGCTAGTATAAATTATACTATATCATATACCATGTATATACACTTGACTTATTTCAAGTATTTTGTGTAGACAATACTAGCATCCTCAAATTAAACAATACTAGGGCTCGCGCCCTAATATTCACGTGAATTTTTCTGATGTTCACTTTTCCCAGCTCTATATACACATTATCCAAAACATCCAACCCGCAATACAATCTTTCCCTCACACTTTGAAAAAGTTCTCACTCCTATATCAAAATATATTTTAAAAATTTTTCAACTTACATTTGGTTCTTTTCATAATTAACTAAAGGTAAGTAATTGATAGAGATATATATAAGCTCATTATATTGACCTGAAAGAACTTAACTAACAATCATAGCAACATGCCAAAGAAGAGATCATCCAACGGTAGAAACAAGAAAGGTAGAGGTCACGTCAAGCCAGTCAGATGTTTGAACTGTGCCAGATGTGTTCCTAAGGATAAGGCCATCAAGAGAGTCACCATCAGAAACATGGTTGAAGCTGCTGCCGTCAGAGATTTATCTGAAGCTTCCGTCTACGCTGAATACGCCTTACCAAAATTATACAACAAATTGCACTATTGTGTTTCTTGTGCCATTCACGCCAGAATTGTTAGAGTTAGATCCAGAACTGACAGAAGAATCAGAGCTCCTCCTCAAAGAAAGAGATTCAACACTGACAAGAAAGTTGCCCCACAAGAAGCTGCCAAGAAGGCTGCTTAAGAATCATGTATTTAATAATGATTTGGTACTAGTGTTTAATATATGCGTACATTAAGAGACATTCCGGACAATGGAATAACATCCAAGCAAACAGAAGAATATTCTTGAGTTAGCGAAGGTGAAGTAGATGAGCGATAAAGACCGACTAGGTTCTAGTTCAAGTTCCGAAAAGTTTACTGTAGCAATATTGTGATGGTGACATTTATCTCCATCTCTTGTATTCCACTTATATCTTGTAACATACACCATTTGCAGTGGAAATTCAATAATTAGATCTAACGAGTGTCAATTCTGTCTACTTATTTAATATGGTTGATAAATTAAATTACTTTGTTCGGCATTCACACGTTGTGTGGGGTTCAAAAGGTCATTTCACTGATAACCCTTCACTACTTTCTCTTCACTACTATCCGTTCACTACTTTCCTTTCACTATATCCCTTCCCATCAACTCTATCTGTGTATCTCTATACCTCTGTATGTACCATCTAAGGGTTGTCCACCACTTTTTACCTACACACGACTTCGTGGTGTCCTCTCGTATTAAGATCCCACAACAAGTACTTGGTCACTAAGATTGCTAGAGTTGGGGAAGACTGGGCCGGTCAACAGTAACAACCATACACATCGGGAATTGGGGTTTCTCAATTGAAAGAGTTGCCATGACACTATATAATCACAAAGATATACGAGATCGAACGTTCCACGCATCATACCCAATGGAAGCTGTAGCTCGTTCTTATTGGCGTTCCTAATATCGATTTATATCGGAATAGATGGATACGACGTTCCAGAAGTTCCAGACGTTCGCTACATTGTCTACTAAACTGAAATAATATCTTGGTCAAGAAGTATCTAAAGTGAATAACTTGATCCTTCCACGGATCACCTTCCAAACCAACAAATATTGGTATACCGTAATTCTAGCTACAAATAATTAGGCTTACCATAACTATTTCCTATGATTTAAGCCCCGAAAATGTGTCGTAACGGACTTCAACTCGACATGGTCATCAACACGATTATTGTTTGAGAGTCTCTTGGCCGCGCACTACTCGTATTCTTCAGTCTTCTCCAATGGCATGAAGCGTAGAACCATACCACTATTGTAGCATGTAAATGGTGGCATAGAATACGTAAATCACTGGACAATAGTTGTACGTCTGCTCCAGTAGCAAACTTCTCTGTCCGTCAAATTTTAGACGGTCAAGTCCACAGATTTGCGAACAGCTAGCTTATCACCATCATCATTTTTTTGACCCTCGAACTTTTTTACGACCAAATTTTACCGCCAACTTCAACTACCCTTACTTCTTCAATTCCTTCACGTTAACTAATTTCTAAATCGATTGATATTGTTTGTACATACAAATTAGATCTAAAATCTACAGCGATACTCATTTTCCACTGTTTTTGTTTTTTGGAGTCTAATTCGTATTTTTGACTTCCATTCTTCATACCCCTGACCGACGGCAATACTTGACTTGGTGTTCTGTGAAAGAAAGTGATTGCTTACTGAGTTATTGCTGATATTGAGATTGAGCATTTTAGATCAAGACAACTATTTCTATCTCGTGAATTCATAGAGAATCACTTGTTAGGTACTCTACGTTCATCAGCACATTTTGTTTGTCATAAACTTTGTCATCTCATAATCAAGAATATTTGATCATCATTATTGAGGTTAGCTATAAATCACCATTTATTGAGTTAGCTATTATTTCACCCTTTATTGAGTCGTTATTCTTTTGACGTTAACCATTCATTTATTGACTGACCTGTCGAACAGCGCATTTGCTGACTATATAACTTCAGCTCATTTGACTGATTTGTTTAATTCTACCATCATCCACATCTTCTACATTCCAATATGAGTGACGAGACATGGAAGTTTTCCCAATGCTTTGGTGATAAAGGAGACATTGAAAATATTACCGAAGCCGATATTATTTCAACTGTCGAATTTGACCATTCAGGAGATTTTTTAGCCACGGGCGATAAAGGAGGACGTGTTGTATTATTTGAAAGAAACCAATCAAAAAAGAAGCAAAGCTGTGAATATAAATTCTTTACAGAATTCCAGAGTCATGATGCTGAATTCGATTACTTGAAATCCTTGGAAATTGAAGAAAAGATCAATAAAATCAAATGGTTAAGAAGTTCGAATAATTCCCTTTTCTTATTGTCAACAAATGATAAAACTATAAAGTTATGGAAGGTTATGGAGAGACAGATCAAATTGGTTAGTGAGAATAATCTTAATGGAATGAGTCACTTACCTTCATCAGGTTTATCATTATCAGGTCTAAAGTTACCTCAATTGCAGTTACATGATAAGCTCATCTCAGCCCAACCCAAGAAAATCTATTCTAACGCCCATGCTTATCATATCAACTCAATTTCTGTGAACTCAGATCAAGAAACTTACTTGTCTTCAGATGATTTAAGAATCAATCTTTGGAATTTAGGTATAGCTGATCAATCTTTCAACATTGTTGATATTAAGCCAGCAAATATGGAAGAATTGACTGAGGTTATTACCAGTGCCGAATTCCATCCAAACCATTGTAATCTTTTCATGTATTCGTCGTCAAAGGGAACGATTAAATTGTCAGATATGAGATCTAATTCACTCTGTGACTCTCATTCTAAAATATTTGAAGAATATTTGGATCCAGCTTCACATAATTTCTTTACTGAAATCACATCATCGATTTCTGATGTGAAGTTCAGTCAAGATGGAAGATACATTGTTTCAAGGGATTACATGACCGTTAAAATATGGGATTTGGCTATGGAATCAAGACCCGTAAAGACTATAAATGTTCACGAACATTTAAGAGAACGTTTATGTGATACTTATGAAAATGACGCTATATTTGATAAATTTGAAGTCCAATTCAGTGGTGATAATAAATCAGTCATGACTGGTTCTTATAATAATAATTTCATGATCTATCCAAATGCTGTTAATACTAGTTCATCGTCAACTGATAATGCAAAGGTATTACCAAGTTTTAATACATCATCATTCACCGGATCCAAAAAGAAGGTTGACGATGATGAATCCGACGACGAAGACTCTGAATATCCCCCAACCACGACTGATGATAATGAAACATATCCACAATCTCCTAGCTCACAATTAGATGAAGATGAACAGGAAGAAATCATCTTACAGGCAGATAAATCTGCATTTAAATCAAAGAAATCGGGCCACAACCCAATGAGACGTAGAATGATGAGTGGAGTGGGAACTGGAGCAGGGGCAAACACTGGCGATTTTGATGATATTGATTTTAAAAAGAGTATTTTACATTTATCATGGCACCCAAGGGAGAACTCGGTGGCCATAGTGGCCACAAATAACCTTTACATCTTTTCAACTTTGTGATGGGTTTTTTGTTGACCAATTTCTCCTCATATATCCAATAGATGAATTGATTTAGTTGATATTAATATTAAATGTAGATATTATCGAGAACGGTTATAAATTGAGTGGAATTGAGTGAAATTACATCCAGAGCATATCGTTAGGTATTCTGCTGCTCACTCTATTTATTATTCTCCGTAGAGTGGAGTCTGTGTTAAAATGCATGACTATAGAATAAGTCTTCGAAAGAACCAATTCTTACTACAGCCCCTGAATATATTGAATATGTTGTATGTCTACCTATATTGTGTTACTTTCCGTTCTTTACACTTAGAACCTTCTACTTGAACTTTGTCCTAGTACATTGAACATTGAAAATGAATTTCTCTCTTGTTCATAAATATTTTCTTAAGTTGTCTATTGAGACATATAGAATGGAATATAGAAGTAAACCCTTACAGGGATAATGTCTAACCATCAGTTTAGCTGTGTGCCCTGATAGTCAGAGTGAGTGCTTGAAACCGCAAATGCCTAAAGCTATGGTGGTATTATTCTTACGACTCGATATGTCTGTTGATGTCAGAGTTCCAGAACAAGGTCTTGTCACCGTCACCCCAGAAGAACTTCTTTTGTCTCATGTTTTGGTATTCGTATTGAGTTGGCCATTCTTCATCACTCAAATGGGCAAGGTGCTTTCTGTGTTCAGCGTGGTCCAATTCAATTTTGATAACTGGAATAGCAGTCAACAAGATAGCTGGAAAGGCAATGAAGTAAACGGCCTTCTTCCAAGCGTTGGTGATACCTTCGGAGTGGTGGACTTTTTCTTCGTAGGCCTTCTTGAAGGCTTCACCAGCTTTGGTGTCATATTTGGATGAAGCGTAAGCTTGTTCTTTTAATAATGGGGATACACCGTATCCATGGGCGAAACGTCTGAATGATAATTGTTGGACTCTCTTAAACATTTTAGTAGTAGTTGAATGGAGTAGTATAAGTTACAGTGTGAGATTTTTTTATGATGTTTCTCACGCCATGGAAAATTCGCGATTTGATTGGCTAGGAATTGAGGGAGGTTTGAGAGAGTGAGGGAGGAGTGAGGGAGAAGTGAGCAGCTTTTACGCTATCATTAAGACAGTGTTAAAGATGACGCCATACCCTAGAGCAACTATACGCATGTAGACTAATATGGCAAATTCCGTTTTAAGTGTGGTCTCATGAAATGGGTATTACCAGTAATTAATAGTCTGGGGTTTTTAACTATAGAATATATTGCGACCCAGAACACTGGAGATTGGTCACGAACAGTACTTTATTAACAGTGCTTTACGAGCCATGAGGTAAGTATTCTTAAGGTTGTAGATCTGTATTAGTTGTAGATATTTTATATATTCAAAAGTTAGTACTAGTAAAAATCGTATCTATGAGAATAAGATTTAGTTGCGTTCTGGATCCTAAAGTATACTAACGTATTGAAGATGGAGGACTGCAAAAAGTATGAGTCCATGATATTAAAGCATAGATCAGGGTTCGTTGAAGTTTACATATTAGGCGATATTTCGTTAGCTATTGGCGATTATGAATCGGTGTTAAAGTCGTTATTAGCCAGCATTTGTTTGGTATTTCAATACCAGGTTATTCTCTAGGTTATTCTCTCGATATATGGATTTTTATCAATACGCTTTATGGGTTCTGACTTCTATATCTACAGTAGGTTGATATACCGCATATATATCTCTAATGGAGATTCATAATTCTACTAGGATCATTTACTAAGTCTATCAAGCACTTTTGGTGAAGAGTGCATATAAAATTTGCAACCAAATCACATAGAATTCAGTACACCGCCTCCTGGAAATGTCTACGAGTCTCTCTATTAATCATGCAATACTCGCGTACGTCATTGTCCATAAATGTCTATCTATTTAGCTAACCAGTAACTTTTGCAGCCGACCTCAAGTTTGTGAATTCAATGATTTCTTCTACGCTTGGTGGTGAGTTGGACATTTCGATTTCATCTTCGTCTTTGTTCAATTTCAAGGTGAACTCATACTTGCTTTTAAAGGCATTATAGGTGAAATAGTCATGGCGCAAGATCGTCAGTTTTACCTTCAACTTATTCAGTTCGTCAAAAAACAAGTCCGAAGCATTTCCTGATTGCAACAACATTTTCATCTCTTGGTCATGGAACTCGGTGATATCCTTGGTGAGAAGGTACTCCATCAAAATGTTCTTGTCGGAGAATACAAAGTCAATATAGTATTGGTCGTTATCGAACTCAGTGACAAGAGTGCTGATCGGAGCATTCTTGTTTACTGTAGTTTCATGGCTATGGAGGTAATCCGAAAGTGGTAAACTCTGGATCCAATTTCTTAATCTTGGTAGAAACGTGAATCCATTAAAATTCAATGATTTTGTACCATTCTCGTCGTATTCAACCCCCAAAATCTGCTGGAATTTATTGGGCACGTATGTGAACTCTCCTTCTACCATTGATAATTTCAAAGGGCTCAATTCACTTAAAGTCGAAAAATGGTAGTTCCTGCAATTGTATACCTGTAGAAAACCATTTCTATCGAATTCAGACATTTCGTTTTCTCTCGTGAACGGTTCCGTTAGCAAATTATTATATCTGATTGGAGAAATGGTGTCACTCACAGCCAAGCCGGTGATGTCAACATAGAAACCAGTTTCCAAATCAATGAATCTTGCATCGATATTGTTGTTACCATTACCTCGTTCTCTTTGACTTATAAAAGTTCCACAGTCCAAAAAGTAACGACCGTATCTGATTTCTTTGTTCAAGTCGTCACCAAAATCAATAATCATAGACTGATTGAATTTCCGTGCTAATTTATGCAAATGTTCGATTGGCATCTGGACATCGATATCGTTGTCCCAAGGAAATGATATTCCATTCCAATACCACGATAAGAGAGATCCGTGTGCTATCCATGTTGTTAAGTTATTTGAGTTTGCCAACTTAAGCCATGCTCTAAATAGTCCATACAATGCAGGAGCCTGGCGATCGGTATAATTGATAATCCCGCCATAAAACCTCCAGTCATAGTGTGCACCAATAGCATAGTTGAATTCTTTTTTGATTAATTTTGCCTCGTTAAAGTATTTGGGAGCATCTGGTGCAGTTAATGAATACTTGAGAGAGTTGTAATAATTTTCTTCAATAGGGTCCAATTGTTGATTTGTCATTTGCTGAAAGTACTTTACCGAGTTATCAACAAATTGTTCATGCTTTAAATGTTTATAATATGAGAGATTAAGTGGTACTGATGCTTTGGTCAGGACTTTCTGGAATTCTTGCAAGGAATTCCTGGTGTTGATATTTTTATGACTTGAAAAGAATGATTTCATCAATTCAGTGGTGTGCAATCGATTTTTACTTTTGATGATATCTTGTTCCACCTTGATATACATGTTTTGATTATTTGGCAAGAGAATATTGAGCGATAGTGGAGGTGGCATGAACTCTTTGAGGTATGACTTGGCTATGATTTCACGTGTTGAAAGTGTGGATCTACCTCCAAATGAAAATATATGAAAGCCAGTTGAAGCGGGTGACTTTTTGATTAGTTCAAGATTGTGAATAAATTGAGAGTCGGATGAAGACGATATCATCTCATCGATTTGGTTGTCATCGAAACAGTAACGGTCTGTATCCACCAATTCATTCATGACATTTCTATTAGGTGATGATGTAGTTACATCAAAGAAATCGCAAGCCTTTTTTGATGAATCAGAGTAATAGTTTTCAAGAACTGAAGTATCAACATAGTCTGCCCAATGGAAATAAGGTAATGTGGGTGTGGATAACGGATCAGCAGCTAGTTGTTGCGTAATATTGTGAAGGAGTAGGGAAAAGGTGAAACGAGGATCGTAAGGTTTGATTAATGCACTTTGTGTGGTGGTTGGCGAAGGGGTTTGAGTATCTGTCTGATCATCTTGAGGCAGTTTTGGATCATCTTGCTTGCTAGCAAAAAACCACTTATCGGACGGTCTTTCCACATGAATCTCGTCAAATTCATCATTTCTATCCAAATTCAAGAGGAAAAGTTTATCCTGTTCATCTTCAACGATTTCTGACAGATATATCTCATTAAATTTTGCGTAGATAAGTTGATTTATTGTACTGATTGGGTTATTTGGTTGGATTCGATTCACTAATGCTTCTTTCAAATCAACAATGTTGGTGTAGAAAAAGCTACGCTTTGGAGAAGGATCATATCTGATGACGGACAATATTATTATGTGAAGTATCAATATACTTGCAAAGAGTAAGAGTCCACGAGACCGTCTGACCATTTTGGAAATGTCCGAGATAAGGAGTGACGAATAAATTTTAGTGTTGGTGTCCAAAGACTTATAACAGGGAAGATACGCCTATAGATGTATGTACTCCTTATAACACCACGTCAGCTAGTCTCCAGATCAAGTCTCCCAAAATTATAAATTGGAGATTTTCCAAAATTCTCCTTATATATAAATCATATATTTTCTCTAAATTCAGAAAAGTTGCAAACCTTGGTCACCGACAGAAATGGGAAATAATATTCTTACAGATTGACCAATTATTTTTATATTAGCTCACTCCTTCAGGGACCTTTTCAAAATTGGAAAGTTTGATTTCTTGTTAGCGTCGTTGGTTGTAGAACTGGCTATTGATCCTGGTACAAAGCATACTCTTGTAAGGTTGGAGTATGTGCCAAGTCTTCACAAGAACCCAGACTCCTGGATCCGACATACTGACATTTCGCCAATCGATACGTGCTTCGCCCCCCGAGGGCTGAAACAGAACAGAAAAATAAAACACAAATCCCGCAAGTTTGGTATATATCTAGTATAGAAGATGGTAGAGATAAGTAGATAGGAAATAAAAACCGTCAGGGTCTCGCTAGTAACTCATGCATCATTTTGCAGCCACCGGGGTCCCTTTCTGGAATCCGTTAGGGTTTGTTTGACAGGATCAACCAAATTTGAGAAATCTCTTGGCGGCGCTGGGAAGAAAGATTATTTTTTAGCGTGGTGAAACAAAAACAACAGCACTTTGAAGGAGTACGTAATATTCGAGGCTTGTGACTAGTCTGCCACATTTGCACATTTTGAAGCTATGTATATGTTATGTATCTATATGTGTACTAGCATCTTTACTTACAACTCCATGATATCAACCTACAAGTCAATGATTATGTAAGAATCAAGAATCATCCTGTAAACCTCGCACGACGCTTCGTATTTAGAGCGAGCATAAGTCACATGACCTGAGATCGATAAAGCACACATAGGCCAGGAAACGATGGAAGTTTGATTGCACTACGCCAGGTGACAAGATGATGAAACAGAAAAGAGGCTATGTTTGGGATTTAGATATGAATTATCAATTTACATGGAAAACTTTATATAGTAAGTACAACTATCTAATAGCCGTGTTGCGGTCCTGATCTTTCTTATATCCGTTTATAATTCTCTGACGGAGATATATTAAAACCATACTACAAGAAGCGATTATATAATAACAGTAACTTAATTACCCGACAGCTAACAAATTCACGACATCTGGGTATCATTATCCAGCTATGTAAATTTCAGGACATCTCGACTGAAGTAAGTCCGTATAATCTCGAATCGCTAAAGGTTTCGTGGGCTGTGGGGAAATTTGATAATTTTTTGGTGCCACGAACATTTGGGCTTCACCTAGAACTAGTCAATATCAAATAATTTCTTAATTGTTAGTCACACCCAGTATATGTGCTACTGGTCTACCGTATTATATGAGGATTTTATTGATTCACTAGTTTTCGTTACTCGTCTACTTTCCTCTGTGTGAATATGATTTTTATAAATTTCGATAAAGAATTAGAGTATGTTGCAACATAATACTGAGCGTACTGAGCACAATGAAGTTTCCAAAAGTTTAATCATTCACTAATATTAAGCAAGTAACTACATCTCAACAAATACTTACTATGAACCATTTAAAACCTTTCGAATCCACAGATACTTCGTTTCGCTCAGTATTGTCATTTCTTGAAATGTAAACAATAAAGATCTCAGTTGAGAGATGTATTCAAGCGAAACTTCTCAAATTGCAATATAAGGTTTGAATGGGGGATTAATATTCATATATTACAGCTCATACATTTGCAGGCAATATTCGTACATGTACTTGCCATAGTATTCATCATAGTATATAATCAGTTTACAGGTTACAGAATATTCATGCAGGTTAAACTGATGTAATGTGCAGGTCACATCATTTCAGTTTTGTAGGTTGTAATAACTATTTTACGTCAAACAGCAGACCAGAAGTTATAAATACTACGTGGTTGTATTAGTGGTATAACTTTGCAGATTATTCTTATTGCTCATTTTTCCTATTTGTTATTCAAAAGAAATCCGACCACAAATCACTCAACCACATTAAGTACTAATCGCATCATGAAGTTCAAAGTGGCATGTATTCAATATAATCCTGTCATTGGACAGGTGGAGGCAAATGTAAAGAAAGTATGGAAACTTCTTCACATGTCGAGAAGAGACGAGTTTGATTTAGTCATGCTCCCAGAACTTGCAATGACTGGATATAACTTTTCAAGTCCTCGTCATGTTGAACCATATTTAGAAAGTATTGAAGATGGTGGGACATCAATTGATTTGGCACGTGAAATATCTCGCAAATACAAGTGTTTTACGGTTATGGGATACCCTGAGAGGGTAAAGAACCCTTTGCTTGATGGGGTTGCATCGCCCAAACCTACCATTTACAATTCGGCAGTGTTGGTAGGGCCACATGGAGAAGTCTTACAGAACTACCGCAAGACTTTTCTATACGAGACAGACGAAGTTTGGGGATGTTCCGAAAACCCAAAGAAAGGGTTCCCTGCTTTTGATTTGGTATTGGATAAGGAGTATTATTTGAAAAACATACCGTCAAAGACCTATAAGTCCATCAGGACGTCTATGGGAATATGTATGGATTTGAATCCTTATAAATTCGAGGCCCCATTCAATGATTTTGAATTTTCTATGTCATGCTATGAACAGGGAGTGAAGTTAATATTATGTCCAATGGCGTGGTTGTCGCCCGAATCTCCATCAATAAAGGAAGAGTTGTCAGAGGTGAAAAAGAGAGAACTTGCAAAGGAATTAGAAAAAGATTTGGGAACAGAATTAGTGGTTAATGAAGTGAACCATAGTAAAGAAAATATCACTAGTGAGACTAAAGAAAATGACACTACTGCTAAAGAAAATATCACTAATATCACGTCAGAGAATAGTAGTAATGATGCCACCCCAACAGAAGAAACATTTAGGTCAGGAGAAAGTTCGTTTTCTACCATCAACTACTGGATTCTCCGTTTCTTTCCGTTTCTTTCCCATCCATATAGTTTCCAGCCTAAAAACTTTAATTCTGCAACTGTCATAACATGTAACAGGACAGGAGTGGAATCTACCGTTGTATATACCGGCTCTTCATCAATATTCCAATTTCATAATGGCCCTGAACATACATCTACAGATTGTACAAATCCAAATGTTGAAGTTATTGGAAGTTTAGGACAAGGCGAAGAGGGTATATTATTAAGAGAAATTGATTTAGAGACCCATTGAATTGATAGAGAAATTGATATACAGAATTATTGAGAGGAATTGTCATAGCGACCCAGTAAGAATTATTAGAGAAATTGATATAGACACCTAGTAAGATTTATTAAGAGAAATTGATATAGAGATTTACTAGGGGAAATTGTTATAGAGAATGAGAATGCAATCATGTAGAGGATTTCCCAATTCATATTAATTTCCACCTAAAAAATAGAACTTGGAGCTAGAAAAATAACACTGAAAAATACTGAAAGTCCATATTTTCATGAACATTGCGGGGGCTTGATAATAAGAGGAAATTGGCGGGATTATTTAGGTACAGTTGATATAATTAACATAAGAATTACATTATTAAAGAATAGCGTTTATCCACAAGCCGAAGAAATTGGCGATAAAATGGTTACAGATAGCGGCACTGATTTTAGAACACGGAGCTCGGAATTAAATACTCTCTCAAAAAAAAGTTATCTAATATTCGGCCAAACGAGTAATTATCAGTAGATATATGAACACAAGAGTAATCGATCTGTAGAACCATTTGGATGTTGCTCCACCAGAAGATGATGGCTCACATCCTGATATAAACGTAGTGAAATTATTTGAAATTATATAGAATATATGAAGGGACGTGTACCAAGCACATTTCCACTAGATATATCCTTGGCTGTAACCAATCAATTCTCGACCGAATAACTCCTGATCCCGAGAATTTACGATTTACGTAAATCACACTTAGAACTTTTGAATTCGATTGCCGAGAGCATAGATGACAAATTACTAATACTTGCTCCAATGAATGAGTGTGGTATAAAAGTGCCCCCAAACCCCTGAGCGAATTAGTTCGAAAAGTCTTTTTGTGCTACTTATGACGTGTCTCTGAGAGCCAAGATTGTGTGCGCCAAATCAGCTGAAGCGAAGAAAAGCAATTCACAGTAGTGGGGAGATACACGGAGACGATGTAGAGACTACAGATGTGAGAGATAAACTACCGTATATCAGTTTACAGATTTGTAGCATAGATAAATGCAGATCTGTAGACGAAATAGAACCAATTTAGTTAAGGTACGAACTTTGTGCGACTTACAATATAACCCCTGTAGAAATTTTATGAAAGTCTTGACCACGAAGGTTAATGAAAAATAAAAATTAATACTAAATTTTTATTAGCAACTCCTTTTCTTTCATTAAGATACTGCCAGATCCGTTGGAAGCACTCACGTACAGTAACCGGACGATTCTCATACTAATAGGAATCAACTTATCATAGCCCAGAGAATTCGAGATCCGCAATTGATCTGAGCTAAGAGCCACAAGTCCAGTGAACTGTTTATAGCGAGTCTTGGTCAAGTCAAAGGGCACTTTGAATTTCATATACCCTGAATCGCTGCATCCTTACATCGCCATAGTTGAAAATGTTCAAGCAGCTAAGCCTAAAACTTCCTCGTCGTATTTTTATACGGTTATTTATCACCATAACCATCATCAACATATTTCTCTTCTCTCATTATTCATTCACAAAATCATATTCATCATTAGAGGCCCTCAAATTGGCGGTCAAGTCAACCATCAAATCTAGGCTATCGTCAGTTTACACCCTGGCAACATATTCTAAATATGATCTAGACAGCACTGAATTTTTGACGCATGTCGAGGATATCAGAGCCAAAAAATTAGCATCAGAAGAATCTAGAGACGACCTCTGGGATATAGATGAAGATCATACTTTACCTCTCAATATAGAGATCCCACAATGTTATAGAGGGGAAAAGAAACCTGTCATACAACCCTTTGATCCTAGGTTCACGATAGCTGTCTACTACGAGTATTTGAGATCATTGATGGTTCCAGCAGAACTACAACCAAAAAATTTAATTAAAAATAATGGAGACTTAGCATCATATTCACCAGATATATTTAAGAGATCGGAAAGCAACGCACATACCACATCAGAATTAACAAGGAGGTCTGGTTCTTTATTTACCGTTCCATTTCATTGGTCCGACTGGATCGACATGTCTAAACTTCACAAGTATTTCCTCAACCATTCACCCCAAGAGCAATCCAACTACTGTAAGACTCTTTTTGACATCTACAGCAATGCAGATCTTATCAAGAAATCTAGCGGTTTACATAAACTTAAAGAATATTGTGTGAACGATCCAAGCCATCCATTGGGTTTCAGAATCACTCAATATTCAGGCCAACATACTCTCGATGCTTTACAACTTTTGGGTAAAGCCTATTTGCATACCAGTGCACCAGCACCAGTGAAGCTTGTATTTTTATCACAAGAAGGATCGTACCAGGTTGACGTCGCCAATGACCATGCTAATGCAACATACAAGAATCTGTTACTTCATAATGGTATGGTTGAAAGCTTACTCGAGAAAAACATTGTTTCCCATGATCTCAACGTCCTCGAGAGTTATACCAAGTTGGTAAAACAATTTGGAGTTGATAAGAAGTTTCCAGTGGAGCATAAGATCGAGATTCCGGAAGAATCGTTTGATTTTGATGCTGTCAAGGAAGTACAAAGACTTTCTTCGCTCAATAATCTCACCACGTCTGAAGGACTCTACTTGGATTCATTACAAAATTCTCTTGCCGAAAGAAATCCTCCAAAGCATTTCCTGGAAGCAAAGCTTTTAAATTCCCAACCACAGTTTTGGCTTGGTGAACATTATGACTGGAGGTTTTTCGATGGATTTACTTTGGGTAACGAAGAACAACTTATATCTTTGCACAGACTCACCAAGTCCTATCTTAATTTTTGCCGTACAAATGGAATCACAACATGGATTGCACATGGGTCTCTTTTGTCATGGTATTGGAACGGAATAGCATTTCCATGGGATTCTGATATCGATGTCCAAATGCCCATCGCAGATTTGAATAAGTTAGCTAGAGATTTCAACCAATCTTTAGTTGTGGAAAGTGCTGGATCTGTTGATTACTCATTTGATGGGATGGGCCGTTACTTTGTTGATGTCGGTTCATCAATTACTTATAGAACAAAGGGAAACGGTCAAAACAATATCGATGCAAGATTCATCGATGTAGACAGCGGGCTTTACATTGATATCACTGGCTTGGCCCTTACTAACCAAAATGCTCCTGATAGATACAACTATATGTTTAAAGGTGCTCCAAAGCAAGTAACTGATGTTATAAATGCTGCTGGTAAAACTGATCACAAGATGAAAAACGCTCTCTTGAGGGCCTATAACTGTCGGAACAATCACTTTGCAACCTTGGATGAGTTGTCACCACTTTCACTCTCTGTGGTTGAGAATCAGTTGAGTTATATCCCGAACAACTTTATTGTTACCTTGAACTACGAGTACAATAATAAAGCCCTCGGCGAGAAATACTTCCAAAGTCATGTTTTCCTTGAAAATTTAAGGTTGTGGGTTCACAAAAAGCTTTTGCTTGAATATTTGGCAGACAGGAACGCCTATGTTGCAAGCCATGGCGAAGCCAGTGACATAGAAGATGTTCCCATCGCCGAAAAAGATGAAAAGGCGTTGACTAAGGCTGAAAAGGCTCACGCAAAGGACAATTTGGGAGATCTTGACAAGTTGAGAATCGACCGTTTTAGTGTCGAAGATTACCTTGCATTGTTACAAGATACAAATTTACTCAAGGACTACTTGAGAAGTCGAAAGATGACTCAGTTCCACCAACATGAATTGCGTCGACTCTTGATTGAAGATTTCAAGGGTGCGGCCGAGTTGTTGGAGGAATATGCACAGACGAACACTATTGGAAGCGGTTTGCATCCTGATTATTTCATGTATACGATCATGAAGGATGTTGAAAAACAGAGTTTTATTAGCCAGGTTAATAAAATTATTGCATTGGAGGAAATGTATGATGCAGAGAACTGAAACCACTTCAAGTATTCTAAGTTTCCAATTACAACAAGCGACGAAGAGAAGGATACGAGACGCAATTAGCTGCTGATTAGTGGCTGGTTTCGAGCAATTCGATGCTTTCTACGAACCCTCATCCATTTATTTATGTCAGCAACGGAAGTTCAGAACGTATCTACCCGTGACCTGTCCTTAAAGAACTGAAATGGCTCAAATTTCAAACCAACTACATAGCATGACAATTTCCTTGGTGGAAACTGCCATAGCTGCTCATGAAACTAACTCATTAAATCTAATGCCCAGGGCATCATCTTCACTTCCATTCATTATCCAATACTCAGCTACTCAAACATATGCGAGAAAGGTCAATATGAGAATGCTTCTACCTAATTATCCGGATATTCTCGCTAATATCAGATCCATCTAACCTGACAGTAACTAGTGAGCTATTAGTTTCCCATTTACCTGCATAATTCTGGCAGGATCATTAGCTTGTTGAGTCTTGATTAGGATTTACTTCTACATCTCACTCACGAGGGCCACTTACGTACAATAATTTTCCTTCATATACCTACTCTGGACTCTCATTGCATTATGGTGACATACCAATTCGTTAGTTACTACCCAAAAATGCCGTAAAATACGATTTACGATGCCATTAATAAATGTTAATTGATTTATAGCAACGGTGTTGTAGTACCTGCAATGCACAGGAATAATATATGACAACTCCGGGGGAAGAAAACGAGAGAAGGAAATTAATTTAGCTGCAACCGCTTAGTAGTGGCTTAGAACTCGGAAAATTCCAAATCCTTAATTTTGCGATGAGACAAATCCGGACAGAAAGTGCAGTTTCTACCGAGGTTTAAATAAGTATGATCTCACTACTGTTAATCGTAACTTAGTTAGAGACAAGAATGTGATAAGAGTAGAAATTCCTTACTGAGAGAGCAACCATTAGAAAACATCAGGACCGCAAATATAAGGAGCCAGCCTCCAATACAATCCAGCAAGTAAGATCTTCCATTGCTTTTTCGAGAACACCAAGATCAATTTTGATCTCAAACCACACGCGTTTTCTACAACCGTGTAGATTATATATTATAGGGGACCTTCATTATGTTAATCGATATACTGTTTAGCAATGTCTAATGAAACGCGTATTCATTGAGACAGTGAAAAGTTACGTAGAGGGATTCCGGCACCTGGGTTATTTCAACATACGGACGGTTACTGATGGGATATTTTGAAGAATGCCTTGGGTTACTGACGATAGGTATGGAACAGACGATTGGTATGGAACTGACATAGACAGCATCGTCTAATTATGACGAGTTCGTGTAATTGTTGCCATACATTTCCATTCCGTTGATTTATTGTGCTGGCTGAATTAAGTTTCAAAGTTGGTCCATGGCTCGTAGCAATTCACGCCCTAAAGAATTCTATTTAAAAGAAATTATTATAAAAATCTTCTCCGTAGTTACTTTAGGAAAAATCGAGATAGTATTGTCCCTGCCCCTGACCACGAGATGCCAAGCTTGCTAGGGCGGTGATCCAGGGCTTGCCCAAAATGCAGTGGAACTAACCAACTCCTTTGACACGTTAGAATGTCCATGGACGAAACTTTAAATCTGCACCATTGTATCCTGTGCCTTCGCAGTCGCGCTTTCGTCAAATGAGTTGTTAGATTGGAATGGCAAATTTGAAATGAATAATTTGTGAATTATGTTTCCAAATTGTCATGGAAGGTTCTGGCAAGCAAAACGTAACAGTCATACTCGCAGTTGTGGTTGCTGTGAATACCTTACTTGAATTTTAATAGGCTGTGGCAATACCTTCCTCACCCTTGCACCGGAGCCCTGCAATCGGGCCAGTGCGCGGGAAGTGGGGGCGTGTTTTGTGCAGGGATGAGATTGCGGAAAAACTCACGACATTTCAGCGACATTGTTGCCGCTAAAAGGATTTTACATAGTGACCGATCGAATAAATAAATGCCAACTGAAATGAACCGCCTTGCAACTCGATTAGTCATTGCAATATCTGCCTCGAGCCCATTTCTGAAATTATGTAGTAATGACTCAACAATATGACGGAAGTTCATCAAGTGCCCGCCCAATGGCAAATGTCGCTCCGCCCCTTCCCAACCCGTCAAATTCTATCCCAATTAGGAAAGTTAATCATCCCATTTTGTGCCACATTAACCGTAAGCAAAAATTTCTTTTGCTTTTTATCTCAAAGTTTTTCATTTAAATATCTGGCCACCCCCCCTTGTATTACACTTTTTTTGTTCTTCATCATCCACTACATAATGCAATTCCAATCTGTTATTCTTGCTTTAGCTGCTGTCTCCGTTGTCTCTGCTGCCAACGCTAGCAACAAATCTAACGGTTCAAACGGTTCTTCCTCCAGTAACGCCGCCGTTGTCTCCAACGTTAACATCATGGGTGCCGCTGCCGCTGCCGCCGCCGGTGTTGCTTTATTATTCTAAGTTAATTTGTTAATTTGATTCAAAATCTAAAAACTTGATTTAACTTCTTTAATTCCTTTTCACCGTAATTTTTGGTGAGTAGTTTATAGAACATGTGTTGTATTAATAAATTATTTAATTAATCGTTCAAAAATTTGTAGAAGCTGTAGAATGTGAGCTGTTGTGCTCAAAAGTCACTTCTACGTTGTAACTGTCTAATTTGTTGTTTTTTACAAGGTTTTCAATCTGGTTTGTTGAGCGATGAGCTTAGTGTTAGAGCTTACTGAAGTCGTAGTTGGTTGCTCCTGGTTACTCCAACTGCCTAGGGAGTTTCTGGAAGATCTAGACATCACATAATCAACCTTAACATATCAACCTAACATAATCTAACCGTAATTTAATCTACCTTAACTAATCTAATCTTATTTATTCTTCATCCAAATTTGTAATCTGAGATGTGTTATTGGTGCTCTGAAAAATCACCCCTACATTTTCCACCCATATGAGAGTTCAATGATGCTAATACTGTGAGAGATACTTAACATAATACGAATGTTGCCGTTTTCATATTATCCGTGCCGACATTGTTGGAAGACTCTCTTGTTGTTGGTATTATCACACGATATTGTTTGGAATCACGTGGTGACGAAGTTGATATTGGTGGCTGGCTGACGATCCAAACTATCGGCAAGATCGCCATAATGAATCTGATCGCTACCACTTTGTTGTTATCGTAGATATACGTTCTTGGGTTCCTGTAGAAATTGTGAGAATTACGAAGAACCCTGAAGATAACGCAGGCATCAATTTAGTTTAAAATACGCTACAATATTGGACGACATAGGGGATGCTTAAGAAAGGTGAAAGCACAAATAATCGCGACATTCACACGACTTTATCGTACCTATAGCCCCAATACCACCCAAACTTCCCAAACTCTGGCCAATAACTATCTACTAAAAATGAGAAAGTATGGTACACTGGGCCATGGTTATGCAATCACCCGCTTACCGTAAGCGCATAATATGTGTAACTTCCACATTTAAGAAAACCTATGTGCAGGAACTACACTCTAATCTTTGTTGAGTTCAGCTCATCGAATTCACGGTAATCGTCTATAGAACACTGACCGATATCCGATATATCATGGCCTACAGATAGAAAGATGCGAGAGCGGTGTATGGCAGGTGTTTAGACAGATGTTCAGGTCATGGTGGACCTATATCTGTTCATTTGTGTGGTTTGCCTCATCTTGTCTAAACGTGATTTCAAGTATCATCAGCCCTATAATAAAATACGACTTGAGTTCCGGAAATATCACCTTGGCAATGAATATTGTAGAATATTGATGGTGCCATTAATATCGGTTGACAAAAAAAATAACCACATCCATAAGTTAGATTGGCCATGTTCAAGGAGATGGGGTAGAATGTGAACAGAGATGTTTAACTACGTATTACTGCAGCGTACTTAACAACTTTCAAGAAAGGGCTCTTTGGCCGAGTGGTTAAGGCGGTAGACTCAAGTTCTACTATCGTAAAGATGCACGCGTTCGAACCGCGTAGGAGTCAATATATTTCTTTTTTACACAAATGATGATTTAAACAAACATACTTATCTACATTATTTGAATCTAGTGAAACAAACATGTTATTTCTGAGTGTAATTTTTTATCATGCTACATAGTTTCACCATCTATTAAACGAAACGTCCAAATGATCTAACTAATGTGTATAAAATCGATCTTTGTTTTTTCCTAGAGTTAGGTATTGGATTTAGTAGTCCATGTATTCTTGATGGGATTGACGTCACAGAGTCACAAGTATGTCTACCAGTACCAACCATTAGTTTATAACTAACTTTTGTTAAATAGTCCTTGTTTGAGTGAAGAGTCGAAATATTCTATGAAATTCAGAAACTTACCAAAGAAACTTCAAACGAATATGCATAAAACGGTTTACCTCAAATTAACTGAGCGTAGCGAAGTATTCAACTCTTTAACTATTCACTAAAATTTATCTCGACTCGGTACTAACTAAACTTGTATTCAATAAGTGACTAAACCTCACTAAATTCGGTTAATTTTCTCACAAATTCACATAGAATTCAAACTCTCGTAGGATTTACATACATTATTCATTGAGCCAACCGAATTAACCAAGAATTCCCAAATTCTCCATCAAACCTCACCCAATTTTACATGACGACTCTACTGCTCTCTAGAAGTCACTTATATTCGCTTCAATCACTTTGCTGGGCTCAGAGTTTGCCTATTTTTTGCACCCATTTTTCGACGAAATCTCACATGCTATTTTCCCCACTGAAATTTGAATTCGGTGACGCTCTTCATTAACTCGATAGACACCTTTCACTCCTTAGCGATGAGTGAAGATAAGAATTACAATAGGAAGAGATCAGCCAAATCAACGGTGTTGACGGAGGATCAGAAGAAAGTGAGTATTTATGAACTGGAGACAGTGGATGAATCGCAAACAATAAACCAACTCAGTCAAGACTACAAGACTACATGACTACAAGACTAAGTACAATTAGGAAGAATGGCTGCCATATATGTCCAGCCATGAAGTGTATATCACATTAATCATTCTACTAAACTGAGACTTGATCGAAATTGTTTAATCTGCTAATCTTGGACTAGAACTATTATGTACTAGCTTGTTCTTCTGGGTGTCTCTAAACAATTCAAATTTCGAAACGGTAGATTTATAGATTTAACAAGGTCTCTAACAGAGAAGACTCCCAATCATAAACTTTATCAAACCTCTAATGATAACTTTCCAGACCATTTAAAGTCATTAGGATATACTAACATCCAGGCCCATCATATTGCATCAGAACAAAAACGTCGAGAAAACATTAGGTCTGAGTTCGATAAGATCGTTTCATTAACTCCCACCCTAGACGAACTGGAAAAGAGATCAGAACTCAACATTTTGACCAAGAGTGCTGATTTTATTGATCATTTGAAGGATGAGAACACCAAACTTGTAGAGTTGTGCAGGATGAAGGGAATTGATGTCCCAAGTGAGTTGGAATACCACGGTCCAACAAGTGATGGCAGTGATGTAACAAAATAGGCCAATAGTGGCTCTTCCTGAATGTGATTTTATGACCAGTGGTCCATGTTCCATCTATTTGCAATGGCTCTAGATCTACAGGTATCCAAATTGAATGCACTACATGATTACACGATTTCAATTCTCCAATACTGTTCACTTCCAGTCGAGATATAAAATGTTTTGATTCCATTTGTCCATAGTGTATTATCTGCAAGATATTGCTTGAATATACTATCTGAAAGATGCTTATCTATACTAGCTGTGACGGAAGATAACGATAATATCTAATACTCTTCCAGTTGTTATTACTATTTTGACTAAACGGTACTAAATATCTCTAGATGTTAGCTTTCCATAAATTATATTGCACTAAATTCTTTGCTCTATAATTTTATAAATTATATTCCACTTTCCATACCACGGAGTATTTATATGGAGTACCCTTGTGGTCGTACAAGTTCAACACCGGCAAGTACTCGAAATCGCACTTGTATCTATGTAATTGTGCCGCTACATCTTGCGTAGCTATTAATTGTATATGTCCACCCTTGACTTTAGAAAGTTCCGCAAACAACGCAAGATCATTAGAGAATAATGTCGCTATACGGATCGAACCTTTGCCAATACTGATGACGGTATTTTGTTCGAATTTTGCTGCCACTTCCTCCATGAGATCAGGCTGTTTGACCTCTTCGTCATCAGAATCATCATACATTCCCACAATATTCTCGAAACTTATTCCACCCCATTCAACGTTGGCTCCCTTGGGTAAACCCGTGACCCTGACAATCACCAACTGGTTTCCATGGATATATTCAGACCACGTTTTGGTGACTATGGACAAGTCGTTTTCGTTCACTATGAAGCAGACCAACAGGCCAATGTGTCCAACGTTGACTAAAGCCTTGACGCGGTCCAAGTGCTGCAATGCAAGAACAGAATTAAGTCGGTTTTGTTTCGAATCAGACAACGCCATCGTACTGGGGATCAAAGGAATCTGACCAGACAAGGTGGCCAACTTATAATGTTCACGAGTGTCGACAATACTTTGAGAGTACGGACCAATGTTTTGAGGAGCCCAGAAGGATCGCGAACGGATATGGATCCCACTCTTGTTGCTTGGAACCGTGTTCTTTAATACAATACACGATAACTGGACCTTTGCAGTGAGTTTTGTTTCTATACAAATTCTTGATGGTGGAAGGAACAAACCTTCAAAGTTCTTGGAATATATGGCGTTGATTTCGCCAAAATGTGTCATGTCTGATAGTAACAATGTTACATGTTGGATCTCGTTGAATGTGAGGTTGTTGGAGGTAAGGATTTCGGATAATTGGGCAAATATGTCACTTGCCTGGTGAGCCAAAGTCTCTTTAGATGATGTTAAATTAGAGATGTAGAGTTTGGTATTAGTTTCTTTTACAATCATGGTAACATCAGTATCATGCTGAAGAGAAAGCTTTTCAAGATTAGTAATTTGGTCTTCCTCCTCAGTCAGTTGAACATTCTGTAATTCGTCATAAATTTCCTGAAACTTTTCATCTAATAACGGAGGAGCGTTCAATTTCACAAACTTACAAGGTTCCTTGTCTTGAACCTCCACTTTTAACCTCATATAAGACACATCGTCATTGGTGGGTCCGATGATTTGCTTGTCAACGATGTTGATTTTCTTGTCGAAGAAGCTTGCATCCATCACCATAGTTTCAAACTCACCTCCTTCTCCACATATGTGAACCTCATACATTTGGTTTAGTTTATCTAAGGTGGGAAACAATTGTGTGATGGACTTGTTCAAGTGCTTTTCGTTCAAACCAATGGCTGCAACTTTGACTATTCTTGCGTCCAATTGACTGGCACACATCTCCTGCATCAAGTCACGTTGATTCCGTTGCCAGAGATAAGTTAAAGACGTGAGTCCTAGTCTGTCACAGACATTTTCTACTCTTGTTCTTTGATATTGTGAGAGAATAGCTCCACAACTCACACCCTCAACCTGAGGATGATGGACCAAGACCTTGGCCAACAATTTATGCAAGTCTTCAATTTCATCGTTGTCAGTTATAGAGTATTCCAAGTTCTGATTGGTAGATCCCCCAGTTATCGGTTGTCTGTATAATGGAAGATCCAAACATTTGCTGTAATTTTCTATAATATCATGGCCAACTGTTTGGAACATAAAGGAGTCGATCTCGTCCCGGTTAGTTTGCTCAGGGTACAAGTTTGCAAGAGCAATTAACACATGTCCCTCAGATATGCAATGGTGGATATTGTAGAAGGAGTCCTTACCACCCGAGATCAATGCCACAAACTTCATTTAGTGTGAATCGTACTATCTACAGTGTGTGCCAGATAGCGAAAACAACGTCACATTTATTAGTCCTAAAATTACGCACAGACATCATCATAGAGGGGTAAATCAGATCACTAACAATTAGCGAATTTTTTTTCATTTCGAAAATTTTTCGCACTAGTATAAAGCCAGAAACTTTTCACTCTCTAATTATAAACCTCTTCTTCTCTATCATAAAAGTCAGTTAACATGCCTCGTATGTATCAATATTACTACTAACTTAATAAACAGACACTAATGACATTTCCTTAACTTGCTTAACGAAATTCATGAGGTTCGGGTCCTCTTCATCCATAGTTTACACTTGGATACTTTATTTATTGTGACTGAATTCCCGACACTTCAGTTACAAGCTATATGGCGATAAGTGGTGAAGGTTGTATCTTCTGATGTTACCATCGATATTACCTTTGTCACTTTGACTTGTATAGGTTAAGTGGGTTATACTGACATCTGGTATCTTTTTACTAAAATTACCAGGCTCTCAGAATGTATGTCAAGTTGAACTTCATACACCCAAGAAGAGGACGTTTATTAAGACCGTAAACGAATATATTCTAACCTTTCAGGTGCTCCAAGAACCTACTCCAAGACTTACACCGTCCCAAAGACTCCTTATGAATCTGCCCGTTTGGATGCTGAATTGAAATTGGCTGGTGAATTCGGTTTAAAGAACAAGAGAGAAATCTACAGAATTGGTTTCACTTTGTCTAAAATCAGAAGAGCTGCTCGTGATCTTTTGACCAGAGATGAAAAGGACCCAAAGAGATTGTTCGAAGGTAACGCCTTGATCAGAAGATTGGTCAGAGTCGGTGTTTTATCCGAAGACAAGATGAAGTTGGATTACGTCTTGGCTTTAAGAATCGAAGATTTCTTGGAAAGAAGATTACAAACCCAAGTTTTCAAATTAGGTTTGGCCAGATCTATTCACCACGCTAGAGTCTTGATCACTCAAAGACACATTGCCGTTGGTAAGCAAATTGTCAACATCCCATCTTTCACTGTTAGATTGGACTCCCAAAAGCACATTGACTTTGCCCACAACTCCCCATACGGAGGTGGAAGAGCCGGTAGAGTTAAGAGAAAGAACCAACAAAAGGGTGGCGAAGGTGCTGAAGACGAAGAATAAATTACTTAACTTGTATTTATCATAACTCTTAATAAAATTGGTTTTGTTGTTTCCATTTAGTTCGTATGTAGATTAGTAATATTTAATGTGGATTCCACTACAATGCACAAGAAACATCGTGTTTCAACTGTTGAATATTACGGTAGAGGTAGAGAGTACATCATTAATCTGAGATTAATGCTATATCATCTAATAAAGTGTATCTGTCACTGCTGCGTAAGCCACAGACTCATATAGGAATACATAGAGATCAGCTCGATATGAGTACACAGAGCAGTTCGATGCCTTGTTTTAGTCTTCACTCTGAACGCTATTACTCTATATGGTTGCAAAATACACATCACGTGCAATATACATTTCAAGGGCTTCAGCCCCAACAAATATACAGGATTTTGTCAATGAAAATTTTCAGCTCAGAAAATTTGGTGGTACCAGGCCGGTCTAGCAAAATCAATTTTCATATACATACAATTAATGATTTTTACAAATTTCCTTTTTTGATAATTCACCAAAGATAAACTAAAATGGGTAAATCGTATGTGATATAAACTAAACAGCCACCAGGCTCTGAGAATAAAGACATCGACGTATACTAGACAGAAGAAATGCCATAGGGAACATGCAATCTATTTGTGCCAGAAATTTCACATTGAAAACACCAAAAATTGAATAAGTGATAATTGTTGAAACCAATAAAGATGTGTAGATACAAGCGTGGCTTTATGAACTCTAAGAATACCTTTGTCAGACACTTGACTCAATACTAACTATTCTAGTCGTGGTTACAGATCCGGTACTCGTTACGCTTTCCAACGTGACTTCAAGAAGCATGGTGCTATTCCATTATCCACCTACTTAAAGATCTACAAGGTTGGTGACATTGTTGACATCAAGGCCAATGGT